>Ga0209291_1003168_pt1 | contig 12502 bp, 12 predicted proteins | sample GOMGulsemesocosm_FD_184633 | JGI IMG/M metagenome (GOLD analysis project Ga0209291, IMG submission 184633) | Methane-oxidizing microbial communities from mesocosms in the Gulf of Mexico - GOM9B Gulf of Mexico (SPAdes) (version 2) | ecosystem: Environmental > Aquatic > Marine > Cold seeps... | reverse complement strand
TTATCGGTAGTCACACCAGTTAAAACCTCCTCACCTTTAGTGTTCACATAAAACCATCTTTTATCTTTCAATACAACAGCAATTCCAGAATCAAAATTTTTAGCCTTATCATAAGTAGGCTTAATAATCCACTCTCCTTTTCTGTTAATAAAACCAACTTTTTTACCTTCTAAAGCAATCGCGAAATCTCCTGAGAAACTTTTAGCTACTTTAAACTTAGGTTGAATATGCCATTCACCTGTTTTAGTTATATAACCAAACTTACCATCTTTGTTAGCCAAAGCCAACTCCTGTGCATTTACAGTGAAAACTGCAAAAAGAACAAATAATAAAACTAACTTTTTCATATTATACTTTTGTTTTTGATCCGTTGCTTAACACAATTAGCAAATACACCGTAAAAAAACCTTTACCTTTACTCTGATAAACTGTATTAATCTTCCGAATTAATTAAAAAATCTTTTACCTCATTGATAAAAGGATACATGATTAAGTCTTCTTTAAATGGGGGCACTATAGCTCTTATTTCATCATACAACTTTTTGGTTGCTGTAGAAACTTTATCAGAAAAACCAAGTAATTCAATAGCCTGAACAATTGTTATAATTTCAATAGACAATACTTCAAAAGTATTCTCTATTACTTTTTTAGTAATCAATGCAGAATTCGTCCCCATACTAACAATATCTTGATTATCATTATTGTTCGGAATACTGTGCACATACATAGGGTTTGACAACATTTGGTTTTCCGCAGTTGTAGAAGTAGCTGTAAACTGTGCTCCTTGCATACCAAAATTCAATCCTAATTTCCCTAAATTTACAAAAGGCGTAAGCTTATCATTTAATTTAGAGTTTAATAAATAATTCAATTGTCTTTCCGCTAACATAGAAAGCTTAGCTACAACTAACTTTAATTTATCCATTTCTAAGGAAATGTAATCACCATGAAAATTCCCACCGTGATACACATGTTTTTTCTCAACATCGATAATTGGATTATCATTTGCTGAGTTTACCTCTTCAATTAATATTTTTGATACATTTTGAACTGTATCATATACTGGACCTAATATTTGTGGTACACAACGTAAAGAATAGTACTCCTGCACTTTTTCCTTAAATACTGTTTCCGTATTGTTACCAGAATACAAGTGCTCATCTCTATTCCTTACCAATGTACTATCAGCCAAATGCTCACGCATTAATCGAGCAATTTCTATTTGCCCAACATGCTTTTTAGAACTATTCAACTCAATAGATAAATGATCATCATACGCCTCTACAATTTCGTTAATTGCCGAAGAACATTTAATAGACCAACTTAATAAACGTTTTGCATAAATTGTATTTACAATCCCGATACCCGTCATTACTGAAGTTCCATTCATTAAACCAAGACCTTCTCTTAACTTAACTTTAATTGGCGCTAATCCTAATTCATTAAACACATCTTCAGTTGTTCTGCGTTCTCCTTTATAGAACACTTCTCCTTCACCAATCAACACTAAAGCCAAATGTGCTAGCTGAACTAAATCACCACTTGCTCCAACTCCACCATGTTCAAATATTAACGGAGTAACATCTTGGTTTAACAACTCGCGCATTAACTTCACTACAGAAGAATGAATACCTGATTTTCCCAAACCTAAGGTATTCAACCTTGCCAACATAGCCGCTTTAACATACTTTTCTGTAAGCGGATTGCTTGTTCCTGAAGAGTGACTTCGTATTAAATTATATTGTAATTGAATCGTGTCTTTTTCATCTATTTTATATTGTGCCATTGGCCCGAAACCAGTATTAACACCATAAATCACTTTATTTGCAGAAAATTCTTTTAAAAAATCAAAACTGCTTTCAACTCTCTCTAAGAATCTTGGATCTAATTCTACTTTACTTTCCTTAAATACAATATTATAAAAATCTTCTAAACTAAGATCTTCTTTTACTGTTATCTTCATAGATAAATATTAGGTATTATTTTCTTTATTAGATGAAAATAATTTGGTTAACTTTGAATGCAAATTTAAAATTTTGTTACAAAAAAACCTATATAAATATGAATAAAGAATCTGTTGATGTTTTAATCATTGGAGCAGGACCTTCTGGTTGCATTGCTGCGTCCTATTTAAACAACAATAACATCAAAGTTAAGGTTATTGAAAAATCAATTTTTCCAAGGTTTGTTATAGGTGAAAGTCTTATTCCGCGTTGCATGGATCATTTTGAAGAAGCAGGATTATTAGATTGCTTAAAAGAAATGAATTTTGAAAAAAAACGAGGAGCAAGGTTTATTAGAGGTAATCAGGTTTGTAATTTTGACTTTAGCAAAAAATTTACAGAGGGTTGGGATTGGACATGGCAGGTACCTAGAGCAGATTTTGACAATGCTTTAGCACAGGAAATCATCAAAAACGGTGTTGACATTGAGTTTGGATCCGAAGTAACCGATGTTGTTTTTAACGATAGCACTTCCACCACAACCATAAAAGATAAAAATGGTGACTTAAGAGAAATCGAAGCAAAATTCATTATTGATTCTAGTGGCTACGGTAGAGTACTCCCAAGAATTTTAGGACTTGAAAAACCTTCTGAATTACCTAAAAACTCTTCAATTTTCACACATGTTGAAGACATTAACAGGCCAGAAGGAGAAGAAGGCACTCTAATTACTTTTGACATCGTAAAACAAAAAGTATGGCTATGGGTTATTCCTTTTTCAAATGGAAAAACAAGCATAGGATATGTCGGTCCAACTGAATTTATTGAGTCGTATGGAGAAAACACCAGCGAAGCTTTAAAACAAATGATGAAACTATCAAAACACTATTCTAGTCGCTTTGAAAATGTTGACCACTTATTTGAACCTATAAAAATAAAAAACTTCTCGAAATCAGTTACTCAATTATACGGAAAAGGATACGCCTTAACCGGAAATAGCGCTGAGTTTTTAGACCCTGTTTTCTCTTCTGGAGTTTCTTTCGCTACAGAATCCGCAATACTAGCAGCTAAACTAGCTATCAAAGAACTCAACAACGAAACTGTTGATTGGGAAAAAGACTATTCTGGATACATAAAAAGTGGCGTAGATGTTTTTGCCACCTATGTTAAAGAATGGTATACCGGAAATTTACAAACATTATTTTTTCACGAACCAGAAAACCCTGAGGTAAAAGAAAAAATATGTGCGGTGTTAGCAGGCTATGTATGGGACAAGGAAAACCCATTTGTTAAAAAACACGATAGAGCTGTTAAATCAATGGCATACTTGATTGACATGGAAAAAGAAGGACAATCATAGCTAACTTTCCCATTAAAAATAACACATAAAAAAAGCTTCACATTGTGAAGCTTTTTTTATACAATATTGAGAAGTAACCTACTTTTTAAATTTAGCAGACAACTCTAAAGACAATGAAGAACGCTCAAACTTAATTTTACCCGCACCTGTTTCTACAACACAAGTATTATCAGTATCATTAAGTTCTACAATTTTACCATGCATTCCGCTTTTAGTAATTACTTTGTCTCCTTTTTTTATTTCTTTAGCAAAATTTAACTCTTGCTTTTGCTTTTTCATTTGTGGTCTTAAAAAGAAAAAATATATCACCACAAACATTAAAATATATGGTGAAAACTGACCGACTGTACCTAATAAATCTTCCATTATAAAATTATAATTATTTAGCAGGAACTACTACTGGTTGTTTTACAACTCCTGGTTTAACAGCTGTTGCAGCTCCAGCAGGAACCTCAACCATTGCCTTAATTTTAACTGTTTCCTTACCTTTTTCAGTATTTGCCGTAATAGTAACAGTTTGTTGAGTTAAATTTTTCTTCCCTCTAGAGTTAAACTTTACAGAAAATTTACCTGACGCACCTGGAGCAATTGCTTCTCTTGGCCAGTCATTTGGAACCGTACATCCACAACTCCCTTTAATACCAACAATTACCAATGGCTTTTCCCCAGTGTTTTTAAAACTAAAAATTGTTTCAGCAACATCACCTTGTTTTAAATCACCAAAATCATGCTCTGTTTTATCAAAGGTCATTACAGGAAATTTATTTGAATTCGCATCTCTTTCAGCTGCTACTGCAATATTTTCTGTATTAATTTTATCCGCTGCGTTCTCTTTTTTACAAGAAACAAATGCTAACCCACATAATGCTGTAAACGCTATAACTCTTAACTTTTTCATAATATATTTTTATTAATTCGTATTATTTGTTTTTTTAAGCTGTGCTAAAATAAAGAAAAATCTCAAACTACATTAGTCCTCTACCTATTTTTTGCAATTTCTCCTCTTTCTTAAAGTCCTTTACCAAGCTATCCAATATACCGTTAATAAAGGTACTACTCTTTTGTGTAGAGTATTCTTTTGCTATTTCCAAATACTCATTCATGGTTACTTTAATCGGTATTGAAGAGAATTTTAAGAATTCACAAATTGCCATTTTCATTAAAATCGAATCCATAGAAGCAATTCTGTCAGCATCCCATTTAGGTGTTTTTACATCAATGTACTTGCTTAACTCTTCATTATTTAAGATTACCTTAGTAAGCAATTCTTTTCCGAATTTTTTATCATCTTCATCCTTAAACAACTTTGTCAACTTTAATTGTTGACTCACATTAGTTTTCTTTAATTCTTTAAGAATCATAGTATTTACAAGTGGTAAATCATCTACCCAACTGATACAGGTATCCTCATAATACGAATACAATTTTTCATTTGGCGCTATGATTCTTTTAAAAACATTTAAAACCAACTCTTTATCTTTCTCAAAAGAACTATCTTCTTTTAAGTATGCTACATAAAAATTAGAACTTAATATCTCTTTCAAAAACAAACTAGCATACTCATCATCCAGCTCCCAGTTTGTTAAATCTTTTTCCTCAACCAATAACGCTAATTCCTGACTAGAGGCAATGTGATTTAAATACACATTATCCACCAATCTATGAATCGTATCGGTTTTATTTACATCTAAAAAACTACCTTGAGAAGCTCTATTTAATTTTCTTGCTTTCTGAAGAATTACAACAAAAAGTTGATATTGCAGCAAGTATAAGTCATACATGTTAGAAGCACTATCATTCAATTTTTTATACGCTAGATTTAAATCTTGATTTTTAGTATGCTGCATTTCAAAAATACATTGCATTACTTTTGTACGAATATGTCTTCTGTTTAACATGAATAAGAACTTTTATTAGTCAATTTCCTCAGGACATCCTGAGAAAGGGATTTATTCTAAAAATTTACTATGAGGACAACCTCAATACCTTAAACCCATAAGCGGGAATAAAGAAGCGAAAGGAATATCCTTTCGCTTCGCAAAAATAAACTATTATTCTCTTAAAAACTATTTAGCGTTTTCTTTTTTTCTTGCATCAATTCTACTTTGCGCAATCGCCAATGAAGCACTATGAGTTGTAACCCCATCAGTTGCAGCATTTTTGATAATTTCTAAAGTAGTATTGTAAATATTTTCGGTTTTACGCATTATTTCAGCTTTACCGTATCCTTCTAACTCCGCATATACATTAATAATCCCTCCTGCGTTGATTACAAAATCAGGAGCGTAAATTATTCCTCTATCAGAAAGAATTTTACCGTGAACCGCTTCATTTTCCAATTGGTTATTAGCAGCACCAGCTATAATATCAACATTTAATTGGTTAACTGTTGCATCATTTATTGTTGCTCCTAAAGCACATGGTGCATATATATCAGCATCAACACCGTATAAATTATCTCCAGTGTAAATTTCAGCACCGTATTTAGCTTTTATTTCTTCCAAACGCGCTTGGTTAATATCTGATATAATAACCTTAGCACCTTCATTAGTTAAATGCTCTACTAATGATTCACCAACATGCCCAATACCTTGAACAATTACTCTTTTATCTTCTAAAACATCTGATCCGTATTTATACATTGCAGCTGCCTTCATTCCCATAAAAACACCATAAGCAGTAATAGGGGATGGATTTCCTGCCCCTCCTCTACTTTCAGAAATACCAGTTACATATGGAGTTACATCACGTACCAAATCCATATCAGCAGTTTCCATACCAACATCTTCAGCTGTAATATACTTACCACTTAAAGAATGTACAAACTCACCAAACCTTTTCATCAAAGCTGGCGTTTTTTGAGTTTTAGCATCACCAATAATAACGGCTTTACCTCCTCCTAAATTTAAACCTGCAACCGCCGATTTAAAAGTCATTCCTCTTGACAAACGCAATGCATCATTTAATGCTTCCCACTCATTAGCATATTGCCACATTCTAGTTCCTCCTAATGCAGGTCCTAAAACAGTATTATGTATTCCAATTATTGCTTTTAATCCAGTATCTTTGTCATTACAAAAAACAATTTGCTCGTGATTATCGAATGATAATTGTCCGAAAACAGGGTTTACTTTTGATAAATCTTTAACATCTATTACTTCTGAAGTCATCTTGTGTGTTGTTTTTATTATAAATTAAGATTTACTAATCTCTCAATTTTGGAAGGCAAAAGTAACTGATTATTCATTTTTGTGCAAAAAATAACACTTAAAATGATTATTATTTAATTACACTCCTCTCAATTTAAATTATATAATGAAAGAACTCAAACACTTAACTAAGTACTTTTTAAAATATAAATACCGTTTGTTTATCGGTATATTGATTACCATTATTGCACGAATATTTATTGTTTTTACCCCTAGGTTTACCGGTAATGCCATTCAACTTATTGAGGAGTATATTACCAATAAACAACAAGCATCGGACATATTTAAACAAGAGTTATTGGATTATATTTTATTGATTTTAGGAGTAAGTATTATTGCCGCTTTTTTTACTTTTTTAATGCGACAAACACTTATAGTAATGTCAAGGTTAATAGAGTTTGACTTAAAAAACAATGTCTTTAAACAATATGAATTACTTTCACAAAACTTCTATAAACAAAACAGAACCGGTGATTTAATGAACCGAATAAGTGAAGATGTTAGTAAGGTACGTATGTATTTCGGACCTGCATTAATGTACAGCATAAACACCATTACATTATTTGTTATCCTTATCCCGTTAATGGTAAGCACAGCACCTAAACTTGCTTTATACACTTTACTACCATTACCTATCCTTTCAATTGCCATTTATAAATTAAGCAAAGAAATTCATAAAAGAAGTACTACTGTTCAAGAGTATTTATCAAAACTTACCATATTTACTCAAGAAGCTTTTTCAGGCATATCAGTCATCAAAGCGTATGGAATCACCTCTAATATCAATAAAAAATTTGAAGTTTTATCTGAAGACAGTAAAGGAAAAAACATGGAGTTGGTAAAAGTTCAAGCTTGGTTTTTCCCGTTTATGATTTTACTTATTGGGCTTAGTAATGTACTGGTCATATATATAGGCGGACTACAATACATTGATGGGAACATTAAAAGTATCGGAACTCTTGTTGAATTTTTACTATATGTTAACATGCTTACCTGGCCAGTAGCAACCGTCGGGTGGGTAACTTCAATAGTACAACAAGCTGAAGCATCACAAAAAAGAATTAATGAGTTTTTAAATGTTATTCCAGAAATCATAAACGAAAATGAGGAACTGTACGAACTAAATACTGATATTGAGTTTAAAAACGTTAGCTTCACCTATCCTGACACCAACATTACAGCATTAAATAACATTTCTTTTAAAATTAACAAAGGAGAATCAATTGCTATTATAGGTAAAACCGGCTCAGGAAAATCAACCATACTAAATCTAATCTCAAGGCTACACGATACTACAAAAGGAGAATTATTAATAGGCAACAAAAGTATTGAAAAACACAACCTATCCTTATTAAGAGGAAATATTGGTGTTGTCCCTCAAGATCCATTTCTTTTTTCTGACACCATCTCCAACAATATTAAATTTGGAAAATCCAACGCCAGTGAAGATGACATAATTCAAGCAGCCAAAGACGCCGATGTACACAACAACATCATTCAGTTTAAAAACAAATACCAAACCGTATTAGGTGAACGAGGTATTACTCTGTCTGGAGGACAAAAACAACGTGTTTCCATTGCCAGAGCAATTATTAAATCGCCTAAAATTCTATTATTTGATGACTGTCTTTCAGCAGTAGATACTGAAACAGAAGAAACCATATTGACAAATTTAAAGTCAATCACAGAAAATAGAACTACCATAATAGTAAGCCATCGAATTTCATCAGTTAAAAATGCTACCACTATTTTTGTACTAGACAAAGGCTCAATGATACAAAAAGGGACTCATAACGAGCTTATAAATCAAGCTGGATACTACCAAGAACTGCATAAAAAGCAATTATCTGAAAAAGAACAGTAGAAAAAATTGGTTCTAAACTTTTTTTTTATGATTTTTGGAAAGCAAAAAAACTAATAATATTACGAAAGAATTATGAGTGATAAAGAATATTTAGAGAAAGAAGAAATTTTTTCTAAGGTATTAAGAGCAGGGAGAAGAACTTATTTTTTTGATGTAAGATCCACAAAAGCAGGTGACTATTACCTTACTATTACTGAGAGTAAGAAGTTTACTAATGACGATGGATCTTTCCATTACAAAAAGCATAAAATATACTTATACAAGGAAGATTTTGTAGCTTTTACAGACATCATGAATGAAATGACAGCTTATGTAATTGATGAAAAAGGAGAAGAAGTAATTTCTGAACGTCATCAAAAGGACTATAAAAAAGAATACGAAACTGAAGGAGTAGTTGCAGAAACTGCTAACGCTGGAAGTTTTACTGATATTAGTTTTGACGATATTTAACCCACCAACGGGTTTTTAATATCAATGATACACATAAAACAATTATGGAATTGATTACAACAAACCTATTGTTTGACTAAAAACATCTAATCAAAACAAACCAACCACAAACCAAATTAAGCCCAATCATTTTGATTGGGCTTTTTTATGCTAATCGCATTCCGTTTTCTACTTTTCTATCAGGATTAACCAACACAACATCATTTCCTCCTACCAATCCTAACACCAAACATTCACTCATTGTATTCGCAATTTGTTTTTTAGGAAAGTTAACAACAGCTAACACCTGCTTTCCTTTTAACTCATCCACCTTGTACAAACTTGTAATTTGAGCAGAACTTTTTAGCAACCCAAATTCTCCAAAGTCAATTTCTAATTTATAAGATGGATTTCTCGCCTCCTCAAAAACCTTAGCACACACAATTGTCCCTACTCTTATATCAACTTTCTTAAAATCATCCCAAGTTATTTCCATATTTTACCATATCTTTATTTCATAAAGATACTTAATCATGGCAAGAACCCCCTCAAACATGTTGGCTTTAAAAACCAAAGCTCCAAATTTTTTACTTTTTAATACTGTCAATAACACTACAGTATCATTAAATGAACTAAAAGGAACAAAAGGAACCGTAATTATGTTTATTTGTAACCATTGCCCCTTTGTAATTCATGTAAACCCTGAATTAGTAAAAATTGCAAATGAATACCAACAAAAAGGAATAAACTTTATTGCTATCAGCAGTAACGACGTTACTAATTACCCACAAGATAAACCTCATTTAATGCACCAGCATGCAATAGACAATAAATACCCTTTCCCCTATTTATATGATGAAACACAAGAAACTGCAAAAGCATATGACGCAGCTTGTACTCCCGATTTTTATTTATTTAATAACGAATTACAATTAGTTTATCGTGGTCAATTAGATGATTCACGACCTGGCAATGAAATTCCTTTATCTGGAAAAGACCTAAGAAACGCGATTGAAAACACACTCAACAACAGACCTCAATCCCAAATTCAAAAACCTAGTATCGGTTGTAACATTAAATGGAAAGATAACTAAAGCATGACTTAAATCATTCTTTTACAATCTTGCATGCTTTTTATTTGCATTCTAAAATGTTTTTTTAATGAATGCAAATGATAGAATTGAGCTAATGGCTCCTGCTGGAAACTTTGAATCACTACAAGCAGCACTAGACAATGGAGCAGATTCCGTTTATTTTGGTGTTGAACAATTAAATATGAGAGCTAGAGCAACCATGAATTTTGTTCTAGATGACTTACCTGAAATCGCAAAAAGATGTGGTGAAAAAAATGTACGTACATATCTCACTCTAAACACCATTATATACGATCACGATTTATCTATTGTAAAAACTTTAGTAAACAAAGCTAAAGAAGCCAATATTACAGCAATTATAGCAATGGATCAAGCTGTTATAGCATATGCAAGGAGTATTGATATGGAAATACATATTTCTACTCAAATAAATATAACAAACATTGAAACCGCTAAGTTTTACTCCATGTTTGCTGATACAATTGTTTTAAGTAGAGAGTTAAGTCTACGTCAAATTAAAAAAATAACAGAGCAAATATCTGTTGAAAAAATCAAAGGACCTTCTGGTAATTTATTAGAAATTGAAATTTTCGGCCATGGAGCTTTGTGCATGGCTGTATCAGGTAAATGCTATTTGAGTCTACATTCCCACAATTCATCTGCAAACAGAGGCGCTTGCAAACAAAATTGCAGAAAAAAATATACAGTAACTGACCAAGAGACAGGCTTTGAAATGGAACTTGACAATGAATACATCATGTCTCCTAAAGATTTATGTACGCTAGAATTTTTAGATCAGGTTGCAGACGCTGGTATAAAAGTATTAAAAATTGAAGGACGTGGTAGAGCACCAGAATATGTTGCTAAAGTTATAAAAACATATCGTGAGGCAATTAAATCTATACACGACAACACATTCAATCAAGAAAAAGTAAAAGATTGGATGGAAGAACTTAAAAAAGTATACAATAGAGGTTTTTGGGACGGCTATTACTTAGGCCAAAAATTAGGAGAATGGAGTGAAACATCAGGATCACATGCTACCCAAAAGAAAGTGTACCTAGGAAAAGGAGTTCACTATTTCCCAAAAGCAGAAATTGGTGAATTTAAAATTGAAGCATACGACATTAAAATTGGTGATACTATTTTAATTACAGGCCCTACAACTGGAGCACAAGAAACAGAAGTAACAGAGATGTTTGTGAATGATAAAAAAGATAATATAGCTTCTAAAGGGGATCTGTGTACTTTGAAACTACCATTTAGAATTCGCCCTTCTGACAAACTATATAAAATAGCAAAAACAGAGTTCGCCTAATGGTTGTTATTACTTTACAAAGAGCCAAATGCATAGGCTGTAATTATTGCGTTGAAATGGCACCAGCTCAATTTCAAATGTCCAAGAAAGATGGAAAAACAGTATTACTGCATTCTATAGAAAAAAAAGGATTTTACACATTAAAATCTACAGATGAAAACAGCTATACCGAAAACCATAATGCAGCTAAAGCATGCCCTGTAAAAATTATATCAGTAAAACAGATTTAAAAAAAGAGCCATACATAGTATAGCTCTTTTACAAATCAATCTAATTTATTTATTTTATTTCTTAAACTTTAAAACTTCTGAACGACCTTTTTTAAAGACCTTATTACTGTTATGAGTACCTTTTCGCAACTCTTTTTGTTCCTCGAAAGGTAAGGCTGCAACAGTTTTACATTCTTCAGAACAACATGTTTCCATTTTCTCAGTACATGACGGACATTGAATAAACAATAAATGACAAGCTTGATTTTCACAATTAACATGAATATCAGCTGACTCACCACATTGATGACAGTTTGAAACCACATCATCAGTAATACGCTCAGCTCTTCTATGATCAAACACAAAATTCTTCCCTATAAACTTATTTTCTACACCTTCAGTTTTTACTTGTCGGGTATACTCAATAATACCACCTTCTAACTGATACACATTCTTAAACCCTTTATGTTTGTAATAAGCACTAGCCTTTTCACAACGAATGCCTCCAGTACAATACATCAATAAGTTTTTATCTTCCTTGTGATCTTTTAAATCTTCTTCAATAATATCTAATGAATCTCTAAACGTATCCACATCTGGAGTAACCGCACCTTGAAAATGACCTATTTCACTTTCATAATGATTACGCATATCAACACAAACTGTATTTGGATTAGCCAACATTGCGTTAAAATCCTCCGCATTTAAATGCACTCCTTTGTCAGTAACATCAAAGGTTTCATCATTTAACCCATCAGCAACAATCTTGTTTCTAACTTTTACTTTAAGCTTTAAAAACGATTTATTGTCTTGTTCCACCGCTACATTCAAACGAATATCTTTTAAAAAAGAAATCGCATCTAACTGTTCTTTTAATTTTAAAAAGTTTTCAGCAGGAGCTGATATTTGGGCATTTATTCCTTCATAAGAAACATACGTTCTTCCCAACACCTCTAAGGCATCCCATTCAGCAAAAAGCTTATCTCTAAATAATTGTGGATTTTCTATCTTGAAGTATTGATAGAATGATATTGTCAAGCGGTCTTTACCAGCTTCATCAATTAATTGCGCGCGTT
>Ga0209291_1003164_pt1 | contig 12508 bp, 11 predicted proteins | sample GOMGulsemesocosm_FD_184633 | JGI IMG/M metagenome (GOLD analysis project Ga0209291, IMG submission 184633) | Methane-oxidizing microbial communities from mesocosms in the Gulf of Mexico - GOM9B Gulf of Mexico (SPAdes) (version 2) | ecosystem: Environmental > Aquatic > Marine > Cold seeps... | reverse complement strand
TGTAAGACTTATATTTACTATTCGTCTACAACCAAACCAATAGATATTTACATGGCAAAAACATACTACGACCCAGCAGATTTAAGGAAATTCGGAAAAATAACAGAATGGAATGAAGAGCTTGGAAGCAAGTTTTTTGACTATTACGGAAAAGTATTTGAAGAAGGTGCTTTAACTGCTCGTGAAAAATCTTTGATAGCATTAGCTGTTGCCCATACCGAACAATGTCCGTACTGTATTGATGCATATACCAAAGATGGATTGCAACGTGGAATCACAAAAGAAGAAATGATGGAAGCTTTACATGTTGGAGCAGCTATTAAAAGTGGAGCAACACTAGTCCATGGAGTACAAATGATGAATAAAGTAAATAAATTAGAAATGTAAGCAGATTGTTTCATTTATAATACAAAGAATTCTAATACATATATGTCAACAAAATCCCTACATAAAAGAGAAAGCGACTTAGCAAATACAAACAGGCAATTAGAATTATTATCTAATGGGATTTTTGCAAATGGCGAATTACCATCTTTTAAAGACAAAATATCAGAAACAAATCAGTTTCCGCTAACCCCAAATAAATTAGAGATTTTACAAATAAACTTGGGATACATGTGCAACCAAGTATGTGAACATTGTCATGTTGATGCAGGCCCAGATCGTAAAGAAATCATGACTCGTGAAACCATGATGCAATGCTTGGAAGTAATTAAAAAAACAGAAGCACATACTTTAGACTTAACTGGTGGAGCACCAGAAATGAATCCTAAATTCAGATGGTTTGTCGAAGAAGCTGCAAAAGCTGGAATTAAAGATTTTATTGTCCGATCAAACTTAACGATCATTAGAGCTAATAAAAAATATTACGATTTACCGGAATTCTTCAAAAAACATAACGTACATGTTGTTTCTTCAATGCCACATTGGACCAGAGGAAAAACCGACAAACAACGTGGTGAGGGTGTTTTTGACAAATCAATCAAAGCTTTACAAGAGCTAAATGCTGTGGGCTACGGAATACCTAATAGTGATTTGCGTTTGGACTTGGTTTATAATCCATCCGGAGCTTTTCTCCCTGGAGACCAAGCATCTATGGAAAAGGAATTTAAAAAGGCCTTAAAAGAAGATTTTGATATTCAATTTCACAACTTATTTGCGATCACTAATTTGCCGATTAGTCGATTTTTAGATTACTTAATCGCTTCTGACAATTATGAAGACTATATGTATTCTCTTGTTGAAGCATACAATCCTGCCGCTGTATCAAGCGTAATGTGCACAAATACTATCTCAGTAAGTTGGGATGGTTGGCTGTATGATTGTGATTTTAACCAAATGCTAGAGCTTAAAGTAGCAAGTAAAGTAAAACACATTAGTGACTACAATGAAGAGCTATTGCAAAATAGAAAAATAATCATCTCGCAACATTGCTACGGTTGTACCGCTGGAGCCGGTAGTAGTTGTCAAGGAACTGTAGCATAAAAATTATCAAACACCTCATTTACATACTTTTATTTTGTAGCGCTATTGGCTTAGGGCAAGAATCACCTTTTGACAAAATGATTGATTCTGCACTACAAAAAACGGTGCCTTTTATTAGTTCTACTAATCTAAAAAACAATTATAACGATTATACTATTCTTGACACAAGAGAATTGAATGAATACAACACCAGCCATTTACATAATGCAATACATGTTGGCTTCACAAAATTCAAAATTCAAAAAACAATAAAGGTAATTCCTTTAGAAAAACCAATTGTCGTGTATTGCACTATTGGCTATAGGAGCGAGAAAATTGGAGAAAAACTATTAAAAAAAGAATATACCGTTTACAATTTGTACGGTGGTATTTTTGAATGGAAGAACAACGACAATTCTGTTGTAGATAATTCAGAAACCAGTACCAATCAAGTTCATTGTTATAATAAGGAATGGAGTAAATGGTTAGAGAGTGGTGTGAAAATTTACACGACAAAAGAAAAAGAGTAACTAATAGTAGTATTCTTTCAAGAAATGCATTGTCATTTCGATAGAGGAACGACTGAGAAATCGCATATTATTTTCAAGATGAGATTTCTCTTATCGTCGAAATGACAACTAAAAAAACTAAAAATATCCGTGACAAAAACTAAAAACCTAATACTAATATTCACTCGCAACCCTGAATTAAGAAAGTGCAAAACACGCTTAGCAAAAACCGTTGGTGATCAAAATGCTTTAACTATTTACAAAATACTGTTACAACATACCGCAGAAGTTGTAGAACAAGTGAACTGTGACAAAGCGGTTTACTATTCCGTAAAAGTTAGAGACAATGATTTATGGGACAACACCATTTATCAAAAACACCAACAACAAGGAGATGACCTAGGTTATAGAATGCAATATGCTTTTGCAACCAGTTTTAAAGCTGGCTATGAAAAGGTATTAATTGTAGGTAGCGATTTATACGATTTAAAACCTCAACATATTCAACAAGCTTTTGACCAATTGGATACACATGATGTAACAATTGGACCTGCAAAAGATGGAGGTTATTATTTACTAGGAATGAAAACACTACACCCACATATTTTTGAACATAAAGATTGGGGAACAGAAACCGTAAGAGAAGACACTTTAAACGATTTAAAGACTAAAAAAGTAGCACTATTAGAGCCTTTAAATGACATAGATGTTTTTGACGATGTAAAAGATTATGATATCTTTAAACCATATTTAAATAACTAAACAAAACTACCCGATTTCTCGAGTAATTAACATGAAAAAACAACACTTACAAGAAACTACCTTCTACTTGAAGTCAAAAGGAATTAACAATCCAGAGATAGGGATTGTTCTTGGTACCGGCTTAGGACGTATCGTTGATGAAATCCAAATTGAGCAAGAAATAGCCTATGCTGATATCCCTCATTTCCCAAAAGCAACTGTAGAATTTCACTCAGGAAAATTGATTTACGGAATACTAGAAGGTAAAAAAGTACTGGTAATGGCTGGACGTTTTCATTTATATGAAGGCTACAACCTATGGGAAGTGACTTATGGAATTCGCACCATGCACGGATTAGGAATTCAAAAGTTATTGGTTTCAAATGCCGCAGGTGCAATCAACTTAAAGTACAAAAAAGGAGATATGATGTTACTTGATGATCATATCAACCTACAAGGAAGTTCGCCACTTTCTTTTGCAAATGTCGGTGAATTTGGAACTCAATTTACAGATATGCTAGCACCATATTCTAAAAAAATTAATACCCAACTGAAAGCTATAGCAAAAGCAAACGACATAACCCTACATGAAGGTGTTTACGCTAGTGTTGTTGGCCCACAATTAGAAACAAGGGCTGAGTACAGAATGTTAGGTATACTAGGAGCTGATGCTGTTGGAATGAGTACTGTACCAGAAATCATTGTAGCTAATCATTTAAATATTGAAACCGCAGCTGTTTCTGTTTTAACAGATGAGTGTGACCCAAATAATTTACACCCTGTCAATATTGAAGAAATAATTGCTATAGCAGGACAAGCTGAACCAAAAATGATTACACTATTTAAAGAGTTGATAAAACAAATTTAACGTCATTCCGAACGAAGTGAAGCAATCTCTCAAAAAGATTGCTTCACTTCATTCCTCGCAATGAAAGAAAACAATAACCGTCTAACCTCTAAAAGCGAAGCGGTCTAACATCTAACAATCTAAACAATATGAGTTATTTAGACACTACACACGACGTATACAAAGAAGCAGCATTAACCCCTGATGTAGGACTCTGTTGTACGACGAACCCTATTTGGGAATTACCTGGGTTAAAAATACCAAAAATCATGCAAGAGATGAATTATGGTTGCGGAAGCACAGTTCATGCTCGTGATTTATCTAACAACCCAAAAATGTTATATGTTGGTGTTGGTGGAGGTATGGAATTGTTACAATTCTCTTATTTCAATCGTCAAAAATCTGGTGTAGTTGGTGTAGATGTTGTGGATGAAATGCTAGAAGCTTCTCGTAAAAACTTTACAGTAGCTGAGGAGCAAAACGATTGGTTTAAAAGTGAATTTGTCGATCTTAAAAAAGGAGATGCAATGAACCTGCCTGTTGAAGACAATTCTATAGATGTTGCTGCTCAAAATTGCCTTTTCAATATTTTTAAAGCAGAAGATTTAAAGAAGGCTATCGAAGAAATGCATCGTGTATTGAAACCTCACGGACGTTTGGTGATGAGTGACCCTACATGCGAGCAACCTATGAATGAAACTTTACGTAATGACGATCGATTGCGTGCTTTATGCTTAAGCGGAAGTTTACCTATAGCTGAATACGTAAAAGCATTAACCGATGCTGGTTTCGGAACTATTGAAATTAGAGCCCGAAAACCATACCGTATTCTTGACCCAAAAAATTATCCTACTGATGAATTAATCTATATTGAGTCAATTGAAGTGGCTGCCATTAAAGATCCAATGCCTTCTGACGGACCATGTATCTTTACAGGAAAAGCGGCTATTTATTATGGTGATGAGGATTATTTTGACGACAAATTAGGACACATTTTATTAAAAAATCAGCCTTTAGCTATCTGTGATAAAACTGCTGCAGCATTACAAGCATTAAATAGAGATGATATTTACTTTTCTGAATCTACATTCCATTATGATGGTGGTGGATGTTGTTAAAAATCACAATCTAAACCAGATGACCTAACTCACAATAACATGACGCTTATTGTGAGTTTTTTTGTATTTATGCACTCCTTTAAACAACACTATGAAATATTTACTCCTCCTATTATTTTGCGCCAGCACTTCTCTATTTTCGCAAAACATATCCTTTAAAAAAGGAGAAGAAACAAAAGACAGTAACATATTAGTGGATTATAAGGAATACCATATAGTAGATTCTAAAAATAACTTAGTTGCAGTAAGGCCTTATCATAGTAGTACGGGGTTGAAGCATTACTATTTAGAGTTTTATTCTGATTTAACTTTTAATGAACGTAAAAAGATTAAGGTTACAAATAACACAGAAATCCTATCTGTATTTACTATTAAAAACATGGGATATGTTTTGATGCATGAAAAAAAACAAGGAACAATTATTTTAAAAGCAGACATTATTAATTTTGAAGATAAAACAATAGAGAGAAAGCAATTATTATCTGTCAACAAAAATGATCAGCCTCATAACTATAAAGGACTTAAGACTTCTTCTAAAATAAATATTGATTATTCAAAGGACCTTCTGATAAGTTATGCTTCTAAGAGAAAGAATGAAAATTATGTATTCATACACTTTTTTAATGAAAACTTAATTGAGAAATTTAATTCTAAATCTTTGATCGGCAGCAAAGAAGCTAGAAATGTTAAATTATTAGACATCAAACAACATAATAACAAAGCATATGTTTTAACTAATTATCAAGATTTAAATAAAAAATTTAATTACCACCTCTTTGAAATTGATCAAAACGAAAAAAGAGAAACAAGCGTTTTAATTACCAAAAATAATTTGGAGCATATAAACTCTATTGTAACAGATAGTACCTATGCTATTTCTGGGTTATTTTCAAAGAAAAAAGACAAACCACTTTCAGGATATACATATTATCAAATAAACCTTGACACCTTCAAATTAAGCAACTACAAAACAACTGAGTTCAAAAATGATTATATAAAAAAAAGATTTTCATTTTTTAATAAAATTGATCTAAAGCATTTATTTGTTGATCAATTTCAAAACACCTATTTAGTAGGTCAATTTTATACAGAAACAAAAAAATCTCTTTCTAATAACATAACAACTGCTATGAATAAAACTTTTAAAGATTTTATTTTTGTTAAGCTATCTGGTACTGGTGAGTTAATTTGGGAGAAAACAATTGTTACAGGAAAAGAACCTCATTATCATTACGGAGTTACAGAAAACCACCCATTTGGGGCTTCCTATTATGCTTTCTTCAATAAATCAAACATTAATATTATAGTAAACGGTGAAATATCCGATTACAAAAACCAACTAATGATTGATCAGTCAAAAAGAAAAAAGAAATCAACTTTTAACCATATTACAATCACCTCTGAAGGAAAAACAGCTTCCAAAGTAATTTTTCCTAATGTAAATTCTAATGTTATATTTAAAACGAATCAACCAGTCGAAATAAATAACAAGGTCTATATTTTGGGTAATAAAAATTCAAAAAGACAAATATTGCTTCTTAACATTGATAAACAATAATTTCCTTTTCAATATTTATAAAGCAGGGTTTAAATTAAGTAATTGATAAAACGTACTGTGTAATAAAACCTCAAGGACGAATGTAATGAGTGACACTATTTACAAACAAGAAATACACAAAGAATTAAGTAATGACGGACACTTAAGTGTTTAATGTTTTAAGCAGAACTTACCTATCATTATACCGTTGATAGCTGTTACTAGCAACAACAATACTTACAAACCAACTGATTAAAAAAACCTGAAAATAACTTTTCAAGTTTTTTTAATTACTTATATTGTAATACCATAAAATCTACAACGACTTAATCATTCTAATCAACCAAAAAATTAGATGATATATATTCTGTTATTTTGTGCCGCATGCTTCTTAGCTTATAGTAATGGCGCCAATGATAATTTTAAAGGAGTCGCTACACTTTTCGGAAGCGGAACTACTAATTATAAGAAAGCAATTGGATGGGCAACAGTCACCACTGCATTAGGCTCTATTTCTGCCATTTACTTAGCCGAGGAGTTGGTAAAGAATTTTTCAGGAAAAGGACTAGTACCAAATGAACTATTACTATTACCTACTTTCGCAATTGCTATTGCTCTTGGAGCGGCAATAACCGTTTTTATAGCCACAAAAATAGGAATGCCAATATCTACAACTCACAGCTTGGTTGGAGCCCTATTTGGTAGTGGAGTAATGGCAGTGGGAAGTGCTTTTAATTTTGAAAAACTAGGAAACGCTTTTTTAGTTCCATTAATTGTAAGTCCATTAATAGCGGCTGTCGGAAGTTTTATCATCTACCTAATTTTTAAATTTTTTAGGAATCTTTTAAAAATCAACAAACAATCAGAAGCAGTAATTTATACGAATCCTGATGTTGCTAGAATGCAGATGAATGCCGCTGTTGTATTAGACGACAATTCACCAACCTATAAAAATACTGAAGTAGAAGTTTACACTGGGAAACTATTTGGAATTTCTGCTCAAAAAACGTTAGATACTTTACATTATATCAGTTCAGGTATTGTTTCCTTCGCCAGAGGATTAAATGACACTCCTAAAATTGTTGGACTATTATTAATCATCAACTCGTTAGATATTAAATGGAGTATGCTAGCTGTAGCGTTAACTATGGCCATTGGAGGTTTGTTGAACGCAAAAAAAGTTGGACTAACGATGAGCACTAAAATAACCCCAATGAATTCAGGTCAAGGATTTACCGCAAATTTAGTTACAGGACTACTAGTTACTACTGCAAGTATTCATGGTTTACCAGTATCTACAACACATGTTTCCATTGGATCAATTTTTGGTATTGGAACCGTAACAAAAAAAGCCGATTATAAAATGATTGGAAAAATAATATTGTCATGGGCACTTACATTACCCATAGCTGCCATAATTAGTGGTTTAATTTACTTTTTACTCTCACAATTTGTTTAAATTTATAGGATGGAATTGCATTTCAAAACAACATTATTATTTGTTACTCTTTTACTTACAGTTTCATGTGGTAGTACTAAAAACACAGTTATTGTGAGGCAACCTACTAATGACGTTTTAAAAGATACTATTATCAAAACTGATGAAGTTATTGAAAGTATAACTCTTGAAACAGAATCAATTGAAACATCTGAAAACAACCTTCCAAAAAGCAATATCGTTGAGCTATTCAACCATGATGTTTTTGATCAATTATTAAAAAATAATATTTCAGATAAAGGGGAAACAAATTACCCTGCTTTCATCAAAAACAAAACTATATTCAAGTCTTATTTAACAGCCTTATCAGAAAACATGCCTACTGAAGAATGGACAAAAGAAGACAACTTAGCTTATTGGATGAATGCTTATAATGCATTTACCATAAAATTAATTATAGATAATTACCCAACAAAAAGCATTAAAGACATTAGAAACGCATGGGATAGTCGCTTTTTTAAATTAGGTGAGAAATGGTATAATTTAAGCGACATTGAACATAAAATACTGCGCAAGATGAATGACCCAAGAATTCATTTCGGGATTAATTGTGCTTCATATTCTTGCCCACAGTTACACAATAAAGCATTTACTGCAAACAATGTAAATGATGAATTGAATTATTTAACACATCAGTTTATAAATGACCCCACAAGAAACACCATTTCTAAAGATTCAATTCAGTTATCTAAAATATTTCAATGGTATGCTAAAGATTTTAAAACTGAAGGTTCATTAATTGATTACCTCAATAAATATTCTGATATTACCATAAATAATAATGCTAAAAAAAGTTTTAAAAAATACGACTGGAGTTTGAATGAGGCCTATAAAAGGCATTAGAAATTTAAATGCAAACTAATTTTTGTGCTTCCTTAATTATGAATCAAACAATTTCCATCATCATACCAACATTAAATGAATCAGTAAACATAAAATGCTTACTGATTCATTTGTTAAATAATAGTTCCACAAAGAATATTACAGAAATTATTGTGGTCGATTGTGATAGTACTGATGAAACTCAAAATATAGTTCTCGACTGCGCTCGGACCGACAATACTATCAAGCTATTTACATCCGAGCGTGGAAGAGCAAAACAAATGAACCTTGGCACACAAAATGCAACTGGCACTATTCTATATTTCTTACACGCAGATTCTTTTCCTCCAGAAAACTTTGATAAACTGATCTTAGATGAAGTTGAAAAAGGAAATCCGGCAGGTTGTTTTAAAATGAAATTTGATTGCAATCATTGGTGGCTGCAATTAGCAGGTTGGTTGACTCAGTTTAAATGGCGCGCCTGTAGAGGCGGCGATCAAAGTCAGTTTATCACTAAAGAGTTATTTAAGGAATTGGGTTGTTTTAATGAACAGTTTACCATTTATGAAGACAATGACTTAATCAACAAATTATATACTCGAAATCAATTTGTAGTTATACAAGAATGGATTACTACTTCAGCACGCCGCTACCAAACTAATGGTGTTTGGAAACTGCAATACCACTTTTGGGCTATTTATATAAAAAAGTGGTTTGGTGCTTCTGCAGATGACTTATACGTCTATTATTTAAAATATATAAAGGATTAATTATATACTAGATTTTGTATTGAAATAATACTTAAGGCTTTTCCATAATAAATAGGCACTTAATAGCGCTATTACAATTGCCCACAGCCAATACGCTCCAAATGTATTTTGTGCTATTGATTGTGTATCTGAAATTTGCACCGCTCCGTTTCTTTCAAATTGTTTAGTGAATAAATAATCCAATTGAAGATAGGTACTCAATACCGATTGCACTCCTAAAAACAAAATGGTAATTACTTCAACCCGTCTACTTTTAAGAAAGGTAATTCCAATCAATATGGTTATATAACCACTCAATACCGCTATCCCCCAAAAAGATCTCACCCATAGTAATAAAGACAGGATCATTAATGTAATTAATAACCTAAGCACTATCATTGAACTTTTATGATATTTAGCCGAAGCTATAAGTATTCCTCCAGTAATAACAGGACCTAACAAACCTCCTGCTGCAGAAAATGCTTGAGCAATATTGGATGGAAGATAGCTTCCTCCCATAGTTAAATATGCTACTCCACCACCGTTTTCATATATTTCCAAATACTCAAATGTACCTCCAACCATCAAAGCCGTTAATCCATGTCCCATTTCATGAAACCATGTTCCGAGTAAAACAAATGGATATTGAATCCATCCAAAATAAGGGAGTTGCCATATCGCAATTACTATAATTGATATGATGATAATGGTATAGTCAAATGATTTTTTGATGGGTTTCCTTTTTTAGTTATACCAATTAGTATTTATTTATACTAAATAGTTACATTATTTAAACAAATACTTATAGGTTTACTGTTCAAAAATGTAAAAGAAAAAGGCCAGTAATTTTACAATACTGACCTGTTTTCACCCGAATTAACAAACAGCCAATTAATACCCCTACTAAAGGCTGTTTTCCCTTAAAATAATGAAACTTATTTACCTAATAACTAAGGTTTGCTTGACTAATCACTTTAAAATTAAAAGAGTTCCATAACCTATAACGTTGTTCAACTATTCCTTTTCAAGCCTTACAACCATTTTCTGTAGCTTTATATTTTGTTTTTCTAATGTGTCAATCATTTCTTGTTGCTCTTGAATTGCCTTAATAGCAACTGGAACTAAATCACTATAACGCATCCCTAAACGTTCCGTCTCTTCCTTAACTAATTCTCCTGGATTTTCTTCATATTCTTTCCATTCATGAGAGACAATAACTTCAGGGATTATTTTTTGCACCTCTTGGGCTATAAACCCTAGCTTGGTTTCTTTTTGATTATCAGGGATAATAAAGCTATCTTCTTTTTCCTCTTTCCATTTAAACGAAATAGGCGCCAATTGTAATACTTCATTTAAACCGTATTTCAATGGTTTTATAGCTGTTTTTAATCGAACATCTGAAGTACTAATTGTTCCGTTAGAGGCATATATTGCTGTCCATCTTCTGGCAGATGAACCAAGATTATAACTATCATCAGTAACTGGCGTCAACATATCTGTAAACTGAAATTCATTTACACCATCATTCATATCTTCTACAGAACCTATCCCAATTGTAGTACCAGAAGTTGATGCCCCATCCCAAACATGTACATTATATGCAGATACTGCATTTTGACCAATCATAATGTTTCCTTGATGATAAATCGGGTCTGTATTAGTACTACCACTATCAAAAGCCCAATCGGTATCTGCACTAGGAGATGGGGTTGGAGTTTGCCATGTGGCCACACCTGTTACATCAGAAGTTAATACTTTAGCAACCCCTTGTGACCCATCCAACAACTGAATTGTTGAACCTGCATTTGTAGTGATAACTACATCATCCAAATACACCTCATCATTTAAACTAGAGGAAGAACCATCTTTAATATAATCCCATCTAAACGTATGTAATCCAGCTGTAAGTGGATAGGATACAGTAACCCATGAAGTATCTCCATTCCAAGATGTTTGTACTACAGTATCTATACTAAAATCAAAATCTTCAAAAGACTCACATGATGTTCTTATTGCAAAAGAAATTGATCCTCCCGAAGCAGGTATAGTAGCCGAACATTCTATCCAAGAATTTTCATTATCATTTATATCTCCATTTTTAGCACCTCTAGTTCCTGTATTAAATTCACCCCCAGTATTTGTAGTAATCCAATTGGCAGTACCACCAGTTGTAAACGGAGGTATAGTATTGTCTTCAAAACCATCATTCAATAATGTTACCGTTGGCACAGCTGAAACTACATGTAATTTTGCTGAAGGCGTTGTGGTATTTAAACCAATATTTCCATTACTTGCAATACGCATAACCTCATTACCATTAGTCCCAATAATAAAATCTTGAGCGTCAGTAGTACCTAATAGATTGGTAGCATCATTTGTTCCTGTATTTCCATTAAGTGCCCAACCAGTACCTCCTCCAAATGTTACCCAGCTTATGCCATTGTAATAGTAAAACCCTGGAGTAGCATCTATTTGATAAATTAACAATCCTGTTGCAGGTGCGGCTATCGCTCCTTTTTGTACCTGTGTCATTCTAGGTATTAATATACCTTTTGAAGTACTTACTACCTCTAATGCTGTACTTGCATCTGGTGCTGTAGTCCCTATTCCTATTTGAGCAGTATTTGAAATACTCCAAAGAACAAAAAATAATAGTATAATTTTTTTCATTGTATATTTTTAAATGTGGATTATCGCATTCTTATTTTAAACCTTTTAGTAATGAGGCAATTTCTTCTTGTTGCTTTTTAATATTATTGATAAGCACCTGATGTTCTTGAGTCGCTTTGACAACTACAGGGAGTACTTCTGTATAACGCATTCCTAAACGCTTTGCTTCTCGTTTAACATATACATCAGGTTCCTTTTCATCCTTTTGTCTCCATTCATTTGCCACCACTATTTCTGGAATTATTTCCTGAACCTCTTGTGCTATAAACCCAATTTTAGTTCTCTTTTCATTATCTGAAAGTACTGTTTTACCATACACTTCATTTTTCCAAATGTAACTTACTGGACGAAGTTTTAATAAACTCTTCAAGCCATGATTAAGATGAATAATATTCATTTTCTCTCTCTTATCAGATGTACTTATGGCTGTATTTGTTGCATAAACTGTATTCCATCTATTTGCGGCTGAACCACAACTAACAGAATTGTGCACAGTAGGAACAACACTATGACTTAAAGATGTTTCACTAAGTCTATCATAAAAATATTCATC
>Ga0209291_1003158_pt1 | contig 12514 bp, 12 predicted proteins | sample GOMGulsemesocosm_FD_184633 | JGI IMG/M metagenome (GOLD analysis project Ga0209291, IMG submission 184633) | Methane-oxidizing microbial communities from mesocosms in the Gulf of Mexico - GOM9B Gulf of Mexico (SPAdes) (version 2) | ecosystem: Environmental > Aquatic > Marine > Cold seeps... | reverse complement strand
GATTTTGAAAATGAGCCCAATGCAGTACAAGTTACTGTTGCTGATTTGGAAAAGGACTATGAGAATAAATTATTTAGTTGTTTGGTAGCAGAAGCTCAAAATACTATTGTAGGAATTGCATTGTATTATAATCGATATTCTACTTGGAAAGGGAAAACGATTCATTTAGAAGATTTAATGGTAACTCAAAGTCAAAGAGGAAAAGGAGTAGGGAAGGCGCTTTTAAATGCAGTAGTTGAAAAAGCTAAATCAGATAAATTAAGAAGAGTTGAATGGAATGTGTTGGATTGGAATACAACAGCAATAGATTTTTATAAAAGTGTTGGAGCAACAGTTTTTAACGATTGGCTAGTAGTTCAATTGGATGAGAATGGAATAGATAAATATTAGTATGCATATTTTTAAATTTGGTGGAGCTTCAGTGAAAAATGCTGAGGGAGTAAGAAATGTAGCCAAGGTGTTACGAGAAGTAGGTTATCAAGAAACCTTAGTGGTTGTTTCGGCAATGGGTAAAACTACTAATAAGTTGGAGTTAGTAGTAAAAGCGTACTTTGAAGAAAAATCAAAACAACAAGAACATATTCAAGACATTATTACATGTCATGAAGAAGTTTTATTTGAATTATTCCCGAATAAACAACACTTAATCTATAAAACGGTAACGGATTTGTTTAACGAGTTAACTGGTTTTTTAAACTGGAATAAATCCCCTAATTATAGTTTTGTATACGATCAAGTAGTAGGTTATGGAGAGTTGATTTCAACAGCGATAATCGCCGCCTATTTAAATGAAATAGATATTAAGAGTAGCTGGTTAGATATTAGATCAGTAATTAAGACAGACAATTCTTATCGTGATGCTAAGGTGAATTGGGAACATACAAAGCAAAATGTTGCTAATCATATTAAAAAGTCATCACTACATATAACTCAAGGATTTTTAGGTTCTGATGCGAATAATTTCACAACTACTTTAGGTAGGGAAGGGAGTGATTATACAGCCGCAATACTAGCCTATTGTTTAAATGCAACTAGTGTAACTATATGGAAGGATGTTCCTGGTGTGTTAAACGCGGATCCAAGATATTTTACTGAAACACAATTATTACATCAAATATCCTATGAAGAGGCAATAGAATTAGCTTTTTATGGAGCTTCTGTAATTCATCCTAAAACATTACAACCGCTACAACGTAAGGAAATCCCATTATATGTTAAATCGTTTTTAAACCCATTAGATAAGGGAACTTGTGTAAGTAAAGGGAAACAATTAGAACCTTTTGTCCCGTGTTTTATTGTGAAGAAAAATCAAATATTGATTTCCTTGTCGTCCTTAGATTTTTCATTTATTGTGGAGGAAAATATAAGTGAAATATTCGCCTTATTACATCAATATAAATTGAAAGTAGATGTAATTCAAAATTCAGCTATTAGTTTTTCAGTATGTGTAAATGATACTTATAAAAATATAGAAGATTTATTACAAGAATTACGGTCAAATTTTAAAGTTTCATATAGTGAGAATGTGTCGTTGTATACAATAAGACATAATACTTCTGAAGCTATTAAAAGGATTTCCAACGGAAAAAAAGTACTATTAAAACAAGAAAAAGACAACACCATACAGTTAATCACAAGTAATTAAGCTTCCAAAAATGTTTATTTTAACTACATTTGATACTTAGTCAAGAAAAACAATGGGATTAGTAACATCAAAAGAATTAGCCAAAGCAATAAACCTAGATAAATTCGGATTTATAGGGACTTTTATTGGTTGGGTTTTGATGAAAATTCTTAGGATTGATAGGATAAATGATGTTTATGATAAACACAAGCATTTAAACGCATTAGAGTTTTTAAATGCATTGTTAAGTGATTTGCAAATCAAGTTTGAAATTCCTGAAGAAGATTTAAAAAGAATTCCAAAAGAAGGAGCTTTCGTTACCGTTTCTAATCACCCTTTAGGAGGTATTGACGGTGTACTGTTGTTAAAAATAATTTTAGAACAGCGTGGTGATTATAAAATTATCGCTAATTTTTTATTGCACAGAATTTTGCCAGTAAAGCCATATATAATGCCAGTAAATCCTTTTGAAAATAAAAAGGATGTAAAATCTAGTGTTGGTGGATTTAAAGGAGCTATAACACATTTAAGGTCTGGGGCACCACTTGGAGTGTTTCCGGCCGGAGAAGTGTCAACAAAAAAAGAAGATGATTTAGTGGTAGATAAACAATGGGAACCAGCTGCAATGAAATTGATTCAGAAGGCACAGGTGCCAATATTACCTATTTATTTTCATGCTAAAAATAGTGGGTTGTTTTATCAACTATCTAGTTTGAGTGATACATTACGTTCAGCTAAATTACCTTCGGAAGTGTTGAGCCAAAGAAATAGAGTTGTGAAAATTCGTATTGGTAAGCCAATTTTAGTAAAGGATCAAAAAGAGTATTCAGAATTAGAAGAGTTTACTAGCTTTATAAGGAAGAAAACCTATATGTTGGCAAATCCTTATGAAAAGGATTCCGTGTCATTAAAAGATGCTGCTACTTCTACTATTAAAAAAACAATTACCCCCGTTTCTGCACCTAAAAAAATTGCTACATCAGTAAGTTCTGAGTTAATAGAGCAAGAGGTTGATAACTTAAGAAGCTATGATTGTAGGTTATTAGAGAGTAAAAATTACGAAGTATTTTTAGTTTCGGCAGATAAGATTCCTAATATTTTAAAAGAATTAGGAAGGCTTAGAGAAATTACTTTTAGAGAGATAGGAGAGGGAACTAATAAAGCTGTTGATTTAGATTCTTGTGATAGTTATTACCATCATTTGTTTTTATGGGATAATGTCGCCAAAAAAATTGCTGGAGCTTATAGAATGGGCTTAGGCTCAAAGATTTTTGCTAAATACGGAATTGATGGATTTTATTTACAAGATTTATTCCGATTTGAACCTGAATTATATGGTATGATGAGTGAATCCATCGAAATGGGGCGGGCATTTATTATAAAGGAATATCAACAAAAACCAATGCCATTATTTTTATTATGGAAGGGAATTATACATACAACACTTCGTTTTCCGGAGCACAAATATTTAATTGGAGGAGTAAGTATTAGCAATCAGTTTTCATCATTCTCAAAATCATTGATGATTGAGTTTATGAAATCTCATTATTACGATCCGTATGTGGCACAATATATACGACCTAAAAAGGAATTTAAAGTACAGTTAAAAGATACAGATAAGGATTTTGTTTTTGACGAAACAAAGGCTGATTTGAATAAGTTTGATCGTGTTATTGATGAGTTAGAACCAGGACTAAGAATTCCTGTATTGCTTAAAAAATACATTAAACAAAATGCAAAAGTTATCGCTTTTAATGTTGATCCACTATTTAATAATGCGATAGATGGTCTAATGTATATTAAAATTGCCGATATTCCACAAAGTACTATGCGTCCCGTCATGGAAGAATTTCAAGCGGAATTAGAGCGTAAAACTGAAGGCGGTGATAAATAAATTAGGAATTACGTTAGCTATAAGTTTAATTGCCAAAAAGCTACATCTACCCATTTGTCAAATTTCTTACCCACTTTAGAAAAATGCCCTACTTTTTCATAACCAAATTTTTCATGAAACTTCACACTGGGTTCATTTGGTAATGAAATGCCTCCAATAACAGTTTTATACCCTTTCACCTTTAATTGTTGTAGTAATTCAAGGTATAACTTTGTACCTATTTGTCTTTTTTGAGCACTGTTTTTGGTGTAAATAGTACTTTCTACAGTATGATTGTAAGCAGGTTTTTGTCGCCAATTACTGGCATATGCAAAACCTACTATTTCAGTATTATCGATGTACACTAAAAAAGGGAATTCATCAGAAATCCGCATTACTTTTTTAGTGTATTGTTCAATAGATAAAGGAATAATATCGAACGTTACAACAGTATTTTGAACATGATAATTATATATCGGTAGAATTTTGGGGACATCTGATGCTTTTATTTGACGAATCATTTTTCACTATTCCTTTAGGTATTCGTTACAAATTACTTTCAATAAAATTTTTACAATATTCTTTTATTTCATTTCGTACTTTTTCAAAAGCTGCATGCGTATCTTTCATACTTCCTTCAATTTTTGACGGGTCAAAAAAGTTATGGTGTAATCGGATTGCATTTTTGCTTGGTATAAACGGACAGTTTTCATTTGCATGATCACAAACGGTAATAATGTAATCAAATGCTACAGTATTATATTCCGTTACTAAGTTTGAAGAATGTTGTGAGATATCAATGCCATCTTCATTCATTATAGCAATAGCTTTCGGGTTTACTCCATGTGTTTCAATTCCTGCGCTATAAATAGTTGCATTATCGTTAGCGTAATGATTTAAATATCCGTGAGCCATTTGACTACGGCAAGAATTCCCTGTACAAAGGACTAGTATGTTTTTCATATTTAATATTTTTTTAAGGAGGTTAAGTGAAAATTACCTCATCCTAGCTCCAATGAATCAGCTGGCTCATAGTTCACACTATGCCCTTAAAGGAGAGGGAATTGTTTTTTTCTAACAACAGAGGGTTTTCAATAATAGCTTTAAGTTGCTGAAAAAAACTTAAGTTAATTATTCCCACTGGTGGGTTAACAACATCCAAAGCTTGGAGAGCAACAGGATGTTGTTTCTTTTGGCTCTTCAGGTAATCCGCATAATTCTTTTGCTTTACAGTCAGTTTTTGTGACGCCTAATTTGATAATCAAATTAGTGTCACGTATTTCGAAATCGTTAACAAATAATTGTGCAGTATGAAAAGTAGCGTTTCCGTATTCAAATTTTACTTCAGCATCAGCAACATATGTTTTCATTTTACCCACTTTTCTAAGTATTCCTAAAGCTTTAAAAGTTGACATAAATTCTGTTTTTCCTAATTCAGAAGGGCTTTCCCATAATTGAATAATAGTTTCTTTCCATGAATCAGTTTGTGCTCCACAATCTACGGAATCTACAGTGAGGTGTTTTACTTCTGTAATATGATAATTAGCAGCTACTAATAGGTTAGGTGCGTATTCAAATAATAAACTTTTATCTTGATTGTTTTGTAATACGTCTAAAAATTCTTGAGTTTTCATGTGTTTGTATTTATTATTTTTTAAAGGTCGTAGGAACATCTATATAGTCATTGTCTTGGTAGCAAGAATATAACAATGGATGTTTCATAATCTGTTAATTTTGGGTGTTACTGTTTATTAACAACAATTTTGTTTTGTGGTGTTAAAAAACAAGTCCAATTGATCTTTAATGACGTTCCATTGCTTTATATTAATGCAATAACACATTTTTTTTCCTTCAATTTCTCCTTGAATAAGATCAATTTTTTTAAGTTCTTTCAGGTGCTGTGATATTGTTGCTTGGGCTAAACCAATTTCTTCAACAATATCATTGCAAATGCATGATTGCTGTTTGCTAATGTATTGTAATATGGCAATCCTAGCAGGATGACCTAAGACTTTAAAAATTACAGATAGATTGTTCTGTGAACTTGTGAAAATTTGTGATTTGGTAATTCCCATAGCATACATTTGCATATTGCAATATTACGATAATGAATTGAAATAAAAAACTCATACCTTTAAGCATGAGTTTTTAGCTGTTTAAAACCAACCTTTATAATTGATTTGGTATATTTCAATAAACTCTTCATCCGACTTAGTTAAATAAGTTATCCCTTCAATGATAGCAATTATTTTCATGACAACTGCACCAATACCACACGTTAATATAGAAACAAGTAACATGGTAATACCTTCTTTTGTATACCCTAAAACAAACTTATGAATACCTAAAGCACCCAAAAGTATCCCTAAAATTCCGGCAATCACTCGTTTGCTTTCTTGATTGCTTTCATGTGGTATCGCATTACCATTTTCATCAACTATTTCCATATTGGTTATGTTTTTTATGTCATGCTAATTTACTAAAAAAAAACGCTATTGATATTGTGAGTAATCGGTTTTATATACTGATTATCGAAAGAGTATTTAATAGTAAGATTTAATAACTTATAAACTCTTTTAAAAGTCTATATTTATTTCTAACTAATCTAAAAAAACAAAATAAAAATGAATTGGTATTTAAAAGTATTAAAACAATACGCAGATTTTTCAGGAAGAGCAAGACGTAAAGAATATTGGATGTTTACATTGTTTAATGTTATATTTTTATATGGTTTGTTGCTTACGGGAGCTGCACTTGACTCAACAGTTTTAATGATTTTAGGAGGTATATATCTATTTGGGGTATTAATTCCTTCGCTAGCAGTTGGTGTTAGAAGAATGCATGATATCGGAAAAAGCGGATGGTATATACTAGTGAATTTTATACCACTTATAGGAGGGATATGGTTCTTTATTTTGAATATTACTGATAGTGAAGCAGGTCCAAATAAATGGGGAGAAAACCCTAAGACAGGAGGAGACGAAATTAATTCTATAGGAGTAGAATAATTTGGATTGATAAATAAAAAAAGCCGCTAATATTAGCGGCTTTTTTTATTTAAAAGCTTTATCTATGGGTTCCCATAGTTCTATTTTATTTCCTTCAGGATCTAAGATCCAACCAAATTTACCATATTCATACTCTTCTACTTCTCCAACAATAGTAACACCTTCTTCTTTTAGTGTAGTTAAGAGTTCAATTAGGTTATGAACTCTAAAGTTCATCATAAACTCTTTTTTGCTTGGTTCAAAATAAGTGGTGTCTTTTTTAAAAGGACTCCATTGCGTTGTAGCATCATTACCTTGTTTGTCTTTCCATTTAAAAGTACATCCATAGTCATCCGTATTTAATCCAAGATGATCTTTGTACCAGTTTTTAGTAGCTTTAGGGTCATCCGATTTAAAGAAAATACCACCTATTCCTGTGACTCTTTTTTTCATTGAATTTGGTTTTTAAGATAGTTCGTTAATCCGTTTAATTTAATAAATCAAAGGTGTCTTTCAAAACAAATACTAGTTTTAACGTCTTTGTATTGGCCGTAGTTTTGGATTATTTGATATTCATTTTTCTTATACAGTGCAACTGCCTCAGATAATACGATACCTGTTTCTAAAACACATTTTTTGTATTTTAACTCTTTTGCCCATGATTCAAGTGCATTCAAAATTTTCGTTCCGGTACCCTTTCCTCTCCCGTTTGGAGAAACATACATTCTTTTTATCTCAACAGCTTCAGCACTGAATTTTTTGATAGCACCACAACCAATAGGAATATTATTGTGATAGGCTATAATAACATGTTTTAAGATGTCAATGTTGTTAAACTGATTGTAGAATGAATGATCGTCACCATCTTTTACTTTTAGATATGCATCAAGATGTTGCACAAGGAGTATAAAATCATTATTAGCGGAATCTGTTCTTTTTAGTGTAATCATTTTAGTTAAAATGAAGTTTAATTTTATCTACAATTGTTTGTGCTAATTTTATTTTAGATTCTACAGTCCAGCCTGCCACGTGGGGAGATAACAATACATCTTTAGAATTTATTAAATACTCAAATGCTTCCGGTAGCGTGTCGTTTTCAAATAAATTTTCAAAGGAACCTTTTTCATATTCCAGGACATCTAATCCTGCACCAAGAATTTTTTTGTTTTTCAAAGCAAGTGTTAAATCAGAAGTAACTACTGCAGATCCACGAGCAGTATTTAGCAACCAAAAAGGCTTTGAAAAATCAGTGATAAAATCGCTGTTAACCATGTTGTGAGATAAGGTATTGAATGGTGTATGTAAACTTAATATGTCAGCTTTTTCTTGCAATTCTGCTAAGCTAACTTGTGAACAGTTTTCGTCACCAACATTTTCTTTTATGTCATAACAGATCACCTTAACATCAAAACCTCGAAGTTTTTTAGCAAAAGACTTACCCATGTTTCCATAACCAATTAGCCCAACAGTTTTTCCGTCTAACTCCAAACCTCTATTATCTTCACGTAACCATTTTCCATTTCGAATTTCTGTATCAGCCTTATTTAACTTATTAAAAAGTGAAAGTAGCATACCTAATGCGTGCTCTCCAACAGCATTTCTATTTCCTTCAGGAGCGGCAATTAATATGATCCCTTTACTTTCAGCATAATCACAATCAATGCTTTCTAAACCAGCACCAACACGTGCAATAAATTTTAAATTAGTAGCAGCATCAATAAATTGTTGGTCAATTTTAAATCTACTTCGGATTACAATTCCATCATAACGGCCTATTTTTTTTTCCACATCTAATTTAGAAGAAATATAATCTTCATCATTAAAAAAGCCTAAAGCGTTTAATTGATTAATTAGTAAAGGGTGGTTTGAATCTAAATGTAATATATTCATGAAAAATTATAAGAATATCAAAGATACAATGTTTTGCGGGATTGATTTTAATATAAAATATTAACAAACTCATGCTAAAATGTTATATTTTGTGTAAGTAGGTGATTGTTTGATTGTTGCATTGATAAAAAGTGTATTTTGTCAAGCTGTAATATTACCCAGATTAATATTAAACCCAAAAATGATATGAAAATAAAATTACTTAGTCTAGTAGGGCTAGTTTGTTTAAGTGTTATAGCTTATTCAGTATTAAATAAACAAGATATTCCTACTAAAGAAATCCAAAATGTTGCTGATGTAAACAGGCAGCATAGAAATTTTATGGAAAACTCTCCTTTTTCTGAGGTATCAAAATTGTCTAAGAAAGAAAGAAAGGCACACGGATTACCTCCAAATAAATATTTGGAAAGAGAGTGGGAATTAACAATGAATCCAGAATTAGGAAAACCTACACCAGAAAATTTATTAGAAATTAAGAAGCGTTTAAATGAATATCGAGCGGAAGCACTAGCTAACGGGAGAGTTTCGGGTGACGCAATTGGAAATGAGTGGAATGAAAGAGGACCTAATAATGTAGGTGGTAGGACAAGAGCAGTGCTTTTTGATCCTAATGATGTTACAAATGAAACCGTTTTTGCTGGAGCTGTAAGTGGTGGACTTTGGAAAAACACGAATATATCTAACCCAAGTTCAGTATGGACTAAAGTTGATATATCTGAAAATTTAAATATTTCTTGTATTACAGTTGATCCTACGAATGATCAAGTGTTTTATGTTGGAACGGGAGAGTCCTATGTTGCTGGTAGTGTAAATGGTAACGGAGTTTGGAAATCGACTGATGGAGGAACGACTTGGGCTAAAGTTTTTGGCGGAATTACTGGAAATACAAGCTTTGAAGCAGCTTCGGTAATTACGATTAATTCTCCTATAGGTATTGCAGCTGATTATGGTTGTTTTCCTTCTACAGCTTTTGGTTCAGCTATTGGATCTGTAATGACTGCAAATTTAGTATTGGCAAATGATGGGTCAGCATCTCCAAGTGAAGGGTGTAACACATTTACCCCAGCTAATTCAATTGCTATGTTGGGTAAAATTGCATTAATTAGAAGAGGTTCTTGTACGTTTGTTCAAAAAGTAAAAAATGCACAAAATGCTGGAGCCATCGGAGTTATAATGATGAACAATGTTACAGGAACTCCTGTAGCTATGGGAGGTACTGACGCAACAATAACGATTCCTTCAGTAATGATATCTAAAGAAGATGGTGATATTATTGAAGCAGCACTAGTTGGTACGGTAAATGGTTCTTTAAACCCACCTACAGGTGATTTTACGGGAAATTTAGTTCCTGGAATTCAACATATTAATGACATTGTTGTAAGGGATAATGGTGGTTCACCAGAGGTTTATGTTGCTGCAGGAGCTACATTTTATGGAGCAGCAAATGCAACTACTTATTTAGGAGGTACTGCATTTGGTTTATATAAATCGACAGATGATGGAGCAAACTGGAATGAACTTTCAATGCCTTTAACAGCGGGAGGTAATAAACATTGTCCAAACGACTTGGAGCTAGGGTCAGATAATAAGTTATGGGTTTCAACTACAAATAGTGTTGTTTTTGGTGACGGAGGAGGAAAAGTATTTTCATCTACAAATGCTAATGCAACAACCTTTACGCAAAAGTACGCCAATGCAATTGGATCAAGAACTCAAATAGCTACATCTCCAACTAGTGCAGGAACGGTTTATGTATTAATGCAAGGTGATGACACGACACCTATTGTTATGGTTAAAACTATAAATGACTTTTTTAGTACATCAAATATGGCGTTACCTAATGGTTCTGCTACAGGAATTCCAGCGAATGACTTTACGAGAGGACAAGCTTTTTATAATTTAGCAATTGCGGTGGATCCTACAAACGAGAATAATTTATTTGTAGGTGGGATTGATTTGTTTAAATCTACAAATGCAGGTGGGTCTTGGTCTCAATTTTCACAATGGTATGGTGGTTTTGGTATTCAAGACGTGCATGCCGATCAGCATGCTATTGCTTTTGGTAATGGAGATGTAAATAAGATGCTATTTGGAAATGATGGGGGAGTGTATTACTCTTCAAATAAAGGAACATCAACAACTTCAAGAAATTCAGGCTATAACGCTACACAATTTTATAGTGTAGGAGTTGCACCTACGACCGTTGCATCTGGAGATAATTTTTCTTCTGGAGCTCAAGATAATGGAACGCAGCAGTTTTTTAATGCAGGAGCAGGAATAAATGGTTCATTTAAATCTCAAGGAGGTGATGGAGCAGCAGTTGATTATGATCAGGATGGATCAGATGCTTATTATATTTCGAATTATGTGTATAACCAGAATATTGTTCAAAGGAATTTAAGTGGTACTGGCTTAAAGCAAATAAATAGTGAAAGTACAAGTATGGGGGATTTTATTAACCAACAAGATTTGGATTCTAATTTAAATTATTTGTATACTAATTATACTGATAATGTTGCAGGTACACCTCAAATAAGAAGGTATAGAATAGATAATGGAGGCAATCAAAAAGCTACTCTAACTAATGCATTGCTTTCAAGCGGAGGTTCTCCAACGGCATTTAAAGTATCACCTTACACTACTACCTCAACAAAATTAATTGTAGGAACTTTATTTGGAGACTTACTAAGAATAAATAGTGCAGAATCTCCTTTTCCAAGTTGGTCAGATATTGGAACTTCTAGTTTTGTTGGAAGTATTTCTGATGTGGAATTTGGTACTAGTGAAAACGAGATATTTGTAACTATGCACAATTACGGAGTTAATAATATATGGTATACAAATAATGGTGGAACTACATGGGTAGAGAAAGAAGGTGATTTACCCGATATGCCAGTTAAGGCAATATTACAGAACCCATTAAATACTGAAGAAGTTATTGTTGGTACTGAATTAGGAATTTGGTATACGAATGATTTTTCATCTGCAAGTCCTTCATGGCATGCTGCTTTTAATGGAATGAGTAATGTAAAAGTTACGGATTTAGACTTAAGAGATGATAATGCTATTTTTGCTTCTACTTATGGTAGAGGTGTATTCTCAGGAGTGTTTACAGCGGCGCCTTTAGCTATTAATGATGAAGAGTTTGCGTCTAATACAGTAACATTATACCCAACCTCATCCAATGGAAATGTTTTTGTAAAATCTACTACAAATTATAATGACACAAAAGTAGTGGTGTACGATATTAATGGAAAGTTAATACATGAGTCTACAATAGAATTATATGCTAATGGAGAAACTAAGGTTAATTTAACGGGCTTAAGTTCAGGAATGTATTTTGTAAACTTATCTGCAGATAAATTGAATAAAACAATTAAGGTTATTAAAAATTAATAATCATAGATTATAGAAATTAAAAAGGAGCATCATTGATGCTCCTTTTTTTATGTTAAGGAAATTTATATACTAATCCTATTCCTAGTAGTTGTTTGAATTGAATTCTTGACCCATAGGATTCCAACACACCATCATTGTTTTTGTCTTCTTTATATTTTATTTGGTCATCATATTTTAGGTGTGTGCCAATTCTTGCTTTAACATATTTATTTACTGTTAAGTTTATGTTTAGCTCCCAATCAACATCAATATTTCCAAAATTACGGATGTAGTCAGAATACAGTCTAATTCTATTACTAAGGTTGACGTTTGTATAAATTTCTTTTTCCCAAGCAACAGATAGTAATGCACCAAATTCAGTAAATGATCTTTCTCCTTTAGAAATAAGATTCCCGTTTTGGTCATATACAGCTTTTTTTACTCCATAAGTACCTTCGTTAGCAAGCCTTTGATTCAAAACAAAGGTTGATTTCAATGTTAGCGGAGATATATACATATTAAAATTTTCCAGTTTATTAAAATATTTAACACCCACACCGGCTAAGAGGTATCCAGGAGCCATAAACTTTGAGGTAGCTAATCGGGTATCAGGATAATTGTATCCCGAGCCAATTTGGGTATTGAAATTTAACTTAGCAGAATAATAAAATTTTGATAAAGTATCTTTTTTAAAACCAAATGTAGAGTTAATAACTAATGCGTCCTCAGTTTTTTGCCACTCTCTTTCTTGTTGTTTGTTTA
>Ga0209291_1003157_pt1 | contig 12515 bp, 16 predicted proteins | sample GOMGulsemesocosm_FD_184633 | JGI IMG/M metagenome (GOLD analysis project Ga0209291, IMG submission 184633) | Methane-oxidizing microbial communities from mesocosms in the Gulf of Mexico - GOM9B Gulf of Mexico (SPAdes) (version 2) | ecosystem: Environmental > Aquatic > Marine > Cold seeps... | reverse complement strand
ATTTTCAAAAAAGAGTTCTATATCTCCATAGGTCCAAATATTTACTTCTTCGGTTAAAAAACTAGCATCATAACAATCCGGGGCAAGAAAGTTATTGATTACCCATTCTTTGGTTTGGCCTATTTTAAACAATCAAATTCCCCTGTTTTAAAAAACTCTAAAAAATCTATTGTTATAGGTGCCTTTAACTTCATTTTTTTTTAACTCTCTGGATTTTAATGATAACTTTCTGTCGACTCTATTTTTTACAGTATTCCGTTGGTACAGTTCTATATTTTGGAATGTTATTTTCGCTTTTTTTTTCCATACCAAACTCCTAAATGTTCATTAGGCACCGTGTTTTCTCCATCAAGAAAAACTACCACTCCAATATGTTCTGAAACCTCTACAAAATCACCTTTTTTCATCTTATATCTTTTATTACTTTTTAAATCCATAAATCATCTTCTTCATAAACATAAAAAGGAGTTCTATTTATCCAAAGATAAACCGCCACTTCTGGTTGTTCTAATTGTTTTTCAAGATGTTGCAAACCGTACAGATTAGCTTCTTTTAAATTAGGTAATGCGTTTAAAGCACTAATGTTAGAAACTGTTCCGTTCATAAGATTCACATATTCCAATTGTTGTAATGGCTTTAGAAAATCTAAATTATCTTTTTCAAACTCTAAAAAATCTAAATATATTAGATTAGGCGTCCTTTTAAAAACATCCGAAAAAGCATCTGTTTTGGGCAGATGTAATCTTTTAAGATTTGGTACTTCAACCAAAAAGGCAACTTTATTTATATAGGGAATTTCTAAAATTTCTAACTGTGGATGGTTTAGTATTAAATTAATATCTTGTCCTTCAACTTTTAATTCTTTTAAATTTGGAAATTTTTCTAAAGAAATATTAATTTTTCCCTCTCCCTGAATATTTAGTCGTTCTAAACTATCCATTTTTGGAAAGGAATTAATTTCATTACCCCCATATTCTATCTTTAACCCTTTTAGTTTTTTTAAATGTTCAAAACCTGTATAACTTACATCTGCAAAAGATACATTTAACCGTTCTAAGTTGGTCAAATGTTGTAGGCTAAAAACAGGATTTTCTTTATTTTTATCTTCCTCCTCTTTTATACCAACATAGAGATAAAGATGTTTTAAACTTTTCATTTTTAGAATTTGTGCCGCCACAGATAGAGAAACACCTGAAATTTGTAAATACTCTAACCTAGAAAACTCATTGATACATTCTAAATCTTCGCATTCTGAATCCCAAGAAACAAATTTCTTTAACTGATCTTTAAGTGGTATTAACTCTTTAAGGCTTTTAATACCTAAATCATCCGAGTTTGTATCAACCGTAGTTAGATTTGTAAATTGTTTTAAATGTTTAGTTGACTTAAAAGAGGAATCTTGTATGCTTACTGTATTAATTTGTGACGCTATTTGTATAAAGGCATCTAAATACACCTCTGATTTTTCAAAAACCAAAGCAGTTACTGATTTGAATTTTTCAATATGATGGATTTCCTTTTCTTTAAAATTACAAAAACTTAATTCATTGACGTAGTTTACTATCGGAAAAAGTTGTTGCAAATCTATAGAACGTGTGCCTTGTTTGACTTCGCATTTAATGCTTTGATGCTTGTGGTTTGTAAACTCAGTGTTTTCTATGATAGAATCTGAATCTAACTCAAAAGATTCTAGTTTTTCAAAACAATATAAATTACTCATGGACTGTATATGGCAATTATGAACCATAAGATATTTGATATTAGCAAAAGGCAACCACATTGCGATATCATTAAATTGCATATTAGAAATATCCAGAATTCTATGCCTTGAAGCAGAAGATAATTTTGGCTTTTCTAATTTACCTAATGTAATATTGTCGAAATGGAGTTGATATAATTTAGGCAAACAACTAATTTCATATAAGTTTTCTATTTTACAATCGTGAAAAAATGCAAATTTTAAGTCTGTACAATTCCTCAAATTCTTAGCATTAAAATAAATATTTGTAAAGGTTATATTTTGTAACGTATCGTTAGTAATTATTGAGTCATTCGTGTTTTTAAACACCACATTCTCTAATGTTAATCGATAAACATTTACTTGTAATAATACCGATAAACTACTTACTGTAGCATTTTTAATGGTAAGGCCATAAATCTGTTTTATATCGGCAAAAGTATCTATATCAAGATTGTTTAGATAGAGTTCGGTCAACTTTCCTTGGTACGAACGATAAGCATTTTCTTCTCTTTCATCATATTTATATGGTGCAAGTTCTACATTTAAGAGACGTTCTATTTTTTTGATTAATTGAAGCATTTTCTTTTTATGGATTATTTTAGTTGTTCAGTTTTGTTTTTTGTAACCATAAACCTCAAAGGAACTAATTTTTGTTCTTGGGTATTCTTTTATCTTTTTTAATGTAGAGATTGACACAAGTTCTTCTTGTAAATTTACATACCCATCTTTCTTTTTTATACGTTCTTTATTCTGGTTGAAAATTGTAATTTTTAATTCTTCTAAAAAACACTTGTATTGACTCTCTATTTAAGTTGTCTATTCCGATATAAAAAGCATGTTCCCCTTCTTTTCCTAACCCACGTTCTACAAATATTTCAAAGGATTTCAGTTTATTTTTCTTTTCAAAACTTTTAACAAAATATATTACAGGTTTTTCAGATGGAGTCCCACAACAAATGCTACTATAATCAACTGTAATGTAGTTTTTATTTGTTTGCGAAAAAACCAAAAAAGGAATAATTCCTAAAGCAATAATTATTAATTTAAATTGTTGTTTCATTTATTATGGTAATCAATAATTTCTAATTTTTCAATTGTAAATGACATATTCCATTTCGGTTTTAACAGTTCCTATTAATTTTATTTAATTACTATAGTCTTTTCAATAATGTGATGATAAGTAACATCGCTATTTTTTAATAAATTAGGATTCATCAAGCCCTTTTCTTTTCGATATAGAATGACATCAAAATGTTTTATTGAAGGAGAAGAATCTGTAAAATAGGATTTCGGAACTACATATTTTCCTTCATTTTTTTTGAGCGTATCTATCGGTTTTACTGTATAACCATATACTATTCTATTTTTTGTAGCTTGACTATTTGTTTTGTTTCCTTTTATTATTTCTATTTGATGAGGATTATTTAGCCGCTCCCATTTAAACACAAAATCATTCTTTGCTGTTAAACTATCTGGCATACTAAACTTAGCTACCTCTTTTTTAGGTTTTATAAATGCCAAAGGATGTTTGATGCTATTAGGCAAAATAATTTCAAAATAGTACGAATCGGCTTTTGCTAAATCATCTGCTGTGTAATAGGATGTTTTGGTATAATACAATTCATCTTTTACATATAAACCTAAAGGCTTATTATTGAGTAAAACATGAATGTTTTTATTAATGATTTGCTTTTTACCATCGGACAATTTTACTCTTAAATAGTTTACTTTATTGGTATCGTGATTAATGTGTATCGTTGCTTTTAATTGCTCTAAACCTAAAACCTCTGATTTTGAGAGTGTAGATACATCGCAACTGCTAAAAACGATTGCTATTAATAAGATTTTGTAATATTTCATTTTAATAGTTTTATTACTTCTCAATTTTTAAATTGTTTCTCGACCAACCTATTTACCAAAAAAGACAGGTGTTATTTGTTATTGTTTACTTCGTAATAGTGATATGATTCTTTTAGTTTGTATTGTCTTTTAATTTCAATTTCCCAAGCTAAATACTCCTCTTTAAAATCATTAAAATCACTTGGGATACCTTTAAGCCAATACATATTACCGTAAAGTACTAACATTGCCCAATGAAATTCTAATTCATGAGAAAAATATGCAATATCATCTATAGAAGTTGGTAGATTGTATAAAAAACTATTATTGACTCTTTTATCTGCTTCAGTATAGCTAACATTTCCATATTTTATTATAATATGTTTAATTAACTCGCAAAAGGAATAGTGATTAAAAATGACTCCTTCAGTTTTGTCTTCGAATTTTAAATTATCTTTTAATTGTTCTCTCTTCGAATACATGTTCTTTAACTTTTCCGTTTAAGCGCTTTATTTTACCTATAACTTCTTTGTCTTTTAATTTTAAAGACAATATTTCTATACTTTTGTTTTGTGTTAATTTCCAAGGATATATTCCTATTTCATTAATAGTTTCATTCTCACATGAATCAATTTCTAATTCTGAAACGTGAACTTGTTTAGCATCAAAATTGAGCATAATATATAATTCACTCCTCATACATTCGTTATCACCTAGGGTTTCTTCACAGATGGCAGCTACATTTACAACTAGTTCTTTGTGCAAAAAAGGTTTCATTTTTTTAACATGATGAGTAGTACTGCATCCATTAAACATTGCGATTATAAAACAGAATTTAATAATTTTAATAAGCACAAATATTAGTTTTAATATAACTCAATTTCCCAATCTTCATAAGGTGGTTCTACTGTAAAACTTGGATCACAATACGAACGCAAATAATCTACGGCTCTTTTCTCTGCATATTTAGCATTGAGTACTTCTCCATTTTCGTCTAACTCTATTACATTAGCAAAAATGGCAAATACTTGTTCTATGGCACTAGGCTCTTCTCCATAGAGACTTAAATAATCAATCCCTTTTAATTGATTATGTGTGCCACTTGCCATAAAGTAGACAAAGGTTCGTAAGGCTCCGCTAAATGATTCGCTTAATTTCATTTGTTTTATTTTCTTTTAAAAACTAATTCATTATTTTCATAAATGTATTTCACGTTATCGTTTTTTATAACAACATCTTCAGTACCTGGCTTTAAAACTAATGTATCTGACTTAAACCTAAATTCCAATCGATTGCTATTTTCATTAATCTCTACAATGTTTGTTAAATATGACTCTTCACTATAATCTTCATTATAACCTTCAATATTTAGTGTACCGATACGGCTGATTTTTTCATTTTCAAAAATAAATGCATCGCCTCCAAAAGGATATTCAAAGGCTAACTGACAAATAATAATGATTTTTTTTGACGAATTACTTTTATAAAAATGAGGTTCATATAAATAAACATCTCCTACACCATGTGATTTATATACAATTTCATTTTTTGTATTTAAAAGTAAAAGTCTATCGCCCCAGTCTTTTTTGGTCTCTGGTTCTACTATTTCTTCATCTTCTGGTTTATAGTTTCCACTAACAATTTTAAACGAACCTAACTGATGGGCATTTTCTACACTAAACTTATCTATTTGAATGCTATCTATTTTCTCAGGTTTATACTCAAAATATGAGTTTTTTTTGTTTGCTTCTTCAAAGGTCTCTTCTGTTTTTAAAAGTTCAATCTTTCCGCTAATTTTAATTTTAAACAGTTCTGTTTGGACTTCTTTTTCATCTATCCATAAAATATTATCGATAGTAATTATATCCTGTTCAATTTTTGAATGAATCATGGACATTCCTTCAGCAATCTCATCATATGCCACTACTTTAGAATCAATGATATTACCGTCTAAATCGTAATTTATAAGTCTTGACTCCATCTCGTTATCTCCTTTTTGTATTGTGACAACTACAGAATAAAAATTTTCTGATATACTTATCCGGTATGCTGCAATTGCTCTGAAACCATGAGTGTCTTTATAAAAATTTGGGTATAATTCTAAAAGTTTAAACGCTTTTATATTTACATCTTTATAATCTTCGGGTTCAATAAAACTATCGAAATTCGTTTTTTCAAAAATGGGTAACTCTCTAGCTTTAGTCTTATTTATTTCTTCTAAAAAAGTATTGGTATCTACAGTTATTGGTACTGATTTTTTTACCTCTATTAATTCTACTGTATCTTGGACTTTAACTGGAGTGACTTTTTTTTGTTCTTTCTTTTTAACACAAGACATAAACAATATCAATATGACTATATAAATGCATTTCATTTTAATTAATTAGTTTTTTATTAAATATAAGTGATTTCGTTTTTCCATTAAGAAGTTTAAATCGTCCTACCAGTTGTTTATTTTTCAACTCTAACGACAAGGCTTTTACACCAATTAGTGGAAGTTTTATTGGTAAAGACTCTATAATAACTAAATCATTGTTCGTTAACTTCCATGAATATACGCCAACTTTATTAATAGACTCTTTACTACAGGAATCGATTTCTAATTCTGAGATCCTTACCTCTTTAGTGTCAAAATACAGCATCATATACAGTTCACTCCCCATGCAGTCATTATCATCTAAGGTTTCTTCACACATGGTCGCAACATTTACAATTAATTCTTTATGCAGAAATGATTCCATCTGTTGTGCATAACTAGATAGAAAGCTAAAAATTAATATCACGAATAACGCCATGTGTTTTCTAACTATTGTTAACATATTGTTTCTCCCGTTTTTAGGTTAATATAATGCCCTTTCTCGTTTTTTATAATTATGAAATATGCTATCTGTTTTTACTACTCAATCATTTGTATTGTAATTTATTCCCAAACCAACATACCTCTACCACAATACCCTGTAGCAATATCTAAAATATCATCTACACCTTCTTGTAAAATCAAATTGTTTGGGTAGTCTTCTTTTATACTATTCAATATAGCTACAACTTCAACTTGCTCCCCTCCTAATTCTTTATAATTGAGCAATACACTTCTAACCTCCTGTGTAAAGCAGTTACCTTGTTTAGCATATTTTAATAGTATTTCCTCTAGTTGTTCGTTAGTCATTCTACTCAAATCTTTTACCATTAAATCTCAATATCTTTTCTTCTGTGGCAATCACTTTTTCTACTGGGTTACATTCACCGTTTTTATTTTTTCTAAAATGTCTTTGACTAATTACTTTTCTAACTATGATATTGTTATGTCTGCTATTTTTTTCGTTGTTTATAGATAACTTATTTTCCGTTATATTAAAATTAGCATGACATGCATTTACATTTACCTCTCCTTCGCTTTTATAAATTGTGTAACTGTCTAACACTTTTTTTAAGCTTCCTTTTTCTTTTACAAAGAGCGAAATACTTTCTTCAGTATACGGGTTAGGCTGTGAGTTACTTTTAAATCTTACAATGACACCAAATGCTTTCTTCGTTTTACTTAATTGATATTTTGTATCATCTACTCTTATTCCATCTATAAATATGGCATCTGAAATCCACCCGTTTTCAGTTGATTTTTCAGAAAACTCTTTTTTAATCTTACCTGTTACAGAATTGACAATTAAAATATGGCTCGTGTAGCGCTTTTCACTATCTCCTACCCCCTCTTCTTCTGCAAAAACCAATACAGTCTCGTTTATATTATTTCTAGAAGCTTTTACATCATATAGATGTGTTTTTGATTTGTCTAAATTCAACTCTTCTAAAACCTTATTTACTATGACTTCTTGTGATAATGGCTCTTTTTTTTCTACAACTCTCGGAGCACAAGAAATAAGTATTACAAATAATATAATGTATAAGGATTTCATTTATTGATTTTGACAATTAAAAAGTCGACACCTAAATTTATGACTATATATACTCATCACAAAAAAAACACGATAATTTCTCTTTAAAAAAATGTTTTGTGATGGTTTACACTAAATTAAGTGCGAAAAACTCATAGGGGTTTTATAGTCGTTTTTTTTTGTAAAAAATGCCATATGACATAACACAACTTAAAAATTTAAATTTCAGAAATAAAGCCTGGAAAAATGCAGTTAGTTTTAAAGATGAAAAGTTTGTGAATCCTAGTGAATTAGAAAAGCACCAATTATATTTGTTTGAAGTTTTTAAAGATTATATGATTAAGTAAAACTACATCTGTAAACTTCTATGTACATTAATAAGTCTCAGATAGTCTCACAATAAACCTGAATTATTAATAATTTACTAAAAAACATCAATAACTACCTTGACAGTACAAGAAAGATACAAGTTATTAACTTATCAATACTTATAAAGCTTAATTATATAATAAATAACTGTAAATGACGATGGTAGTTGGCATCTATTGTTAATGCTTAGTATTTGTTAACTTTCTGTTATTTACCGATACAGAAATTCCCAAAAATGTGTCCTAAAATATCTTTATCCAAATCGTATTCACCAGTAATATCTCCTAAGTAACGAAGACACTCCCTAATGTCAATAGAAAACAAGTCGGTTGTAATTCCTAAATCTATTCCATTTTGAACTTCCATAATACTCTCTAGGGCTTTTGATAGAGCTTCAAAATGCCTAGAGTTTGTAACCACAGTTTCATTATTACTTAAGGCTCCTGTATTCACTAAGGATGTTAATTCTTGTTTAAGTTCATCAATACCTACTTGTTGTTTTGCTATTAATGGCAGCAAACTGGGTATTTCTATTTTTAAATTATCTAATTCCTCAGTACTTAATTTATCTACTTTATTTCCAATCGTTAATAAACGTTTACTCGGAAACTTAGTTGTTATAGTTTCTATTTCTTTCTGAATATCACGGATAGATTCTTGAGCCTTTGAAGCATCGATTAAAAATAAAATTAATTGCGCATTCTCTGCTTTTTCATACGCTATTTTAATACCAATATTCTCTACAATATCTTCTGTTTTTCGAATACCTGCTGTATCAATAAATCTGAAAGCTACCCCATCTATTATAATTTCATCTTCTATAGCATCACGAGTAGTACCAGCAATGTCCGATACTATTGCACGCTCTTCATTCAACAATGCGTTTAACAAGGTTGACTTCCCAACATTTGGCTCTCCTATAATAGCAACAGGAATTCCGTTTTTCATAGCATTTCCAAAAGCAAATGAATCAATTAATCGTTTTAACACAAACGAAATTTTAGCAACCAATTGTTTGAATTTTGTTCTATCAGCAAATTCGACGTCTTCTCCAGAAAAATCAAGTTCTAATTCTATTAAAGCTGCGAAATCTAATAATTGAATACGCAACTCTTTTAATTCATTAGTAATCCCACCGCGCATTTGCTGGATAGCCATTTGATGAGAAGCGGCAGAGTTAGACGCAATAACATCGGCTACTGCTTCTGCTTGACTTAAATCCATCTTCCCATTTAAAAAAGCACGCATGGTAAACTCTCCATTATTCGCCATTCTGCAACCTTTATTTAAAAAGAGCTGAATAATTTCTTGCTGAATAAATACTGATCCATGGCACGAAATTTCTACAACATTTTCTCCAGTATATGAACGCGGGTTTTTAAAAACAGACACCAATACTTCATCTATAATATGCTCATCATTAACAATATGTCCTAAGTGAATTGTGTGTGTTGCTTGTTTCAGTAAAGATTTCTCTTTTACTACTGATTTAAAGCACCTATCCGCAATAGTAATAGCTTGTTCACCAGATAAACGAATAACTGAAATAGCGCCAATCCCAGAAGGAGTAGCCAATGCAACAATAGTATCTTGAGAAATCATGATATCCTAATTTTGAGCAAAAATAAGAATAAAGAATCGATTAGACCGCTACACTGAAAGAATATGAAATGCTAAGCTTTTAATTTAAAGGTTCCTTTAAAATTAACCTTATTGATAGTGTTAAAATTCTACCATTAAATAAACGAAATAGGCAATCCTTCTTTCCTTTAAACACTTGTAATTTCGCTTTTATTAAATCAGCAGTTTGTAACGATATCGGTACTCCAAAATCGGTATGTAGCAATGAAAAACTTTCCTCTTCTTGCCGAACTCTATTACAATCAAACCCCTTACAAACCTAATTACTGTGTTAATAATTATAATTTTAAATTTTTAACACCCTTTTTTTAGTTAATACTTGCTCAGTAAAATATCGTTCTATTTTATAGTATAGAGTTAAGTTCTTTAAAAACAACTATAACTAAGGAATAATAGTTCTCGTAATAATAAATATATAAAGGATAGACCATTGTAGTTATAATAAAACATAAGTTTATTAAACTTTAAAGAATTTTAACCACGCCTTTATAAAACCAAATTTACAGGGAGATATCAATCAATTATGATTAAAAAAGTTTACTAAATGTATTGCTTTTAAATACTGAAAAAGCACCTATAATTCCTCTTAAAAACAATAGTTTTTAGTTGTTCTCTTTTAAATGTGATAAAATAACTTATCTCTTTTTAATAAATATAACTTCTGTATAATATTTCCTAATGGTCTAAAAACGATTCACTTCATAGTGTGCTCTTTTATAAATTAATTATTTCTGTCAAAAAAATCAACAATAAAAAGATTAGAAAGGATAAGTGTAAAAGCATAAGTCACATCTTCAATTGGTATTGTAAAAATACGAATTCCCATGTTCTCTAAACTATTATACCAAACAACTTCATCAACAATACCTCCTCCTGTTAAAACTCCATTAATTATAAAAAAGGGAATTAACATAACCATAAATGTTTTATAATATTTATATAATAAAATCTTGTTTATAAAATACACAAATAACAACACTACCGTAGCCAAACCATAATTAACAAGTGGATACCATTTATCATGATTAAAAGTTAGGCATATTAAGAATAGGGATAAAATTAGTAATGTCATCCATTTACCACTATTATATCCAAAACTCAATTTCGGCCATATTTCTAATAATGCATAGTGCATAAAAACACACGCATATGGTATGCATAAAAAAAATAACCACTCTTCTATTGGTAATTCAAAAATATAATATCCTAAATGATAATTAGTATTAAACCCCCAAACTCCAATTTTTGTAAAATAAACATCCCAAGATATAAAAACTAAACTTGTTATTAATACAGCTAATAATAGTGATTTCCATTTTTTATAGAATTTTAACCTTGGGTGAAAACTAGCTAAAAAAGGAATAAGGATTGTTCCTAAATTTAATATTAAATATAGATTTCCCACTACTTATTCTTTGTTTTTCTATAATATTTATATGGAAAAAAAAGCATACCAAAGCATTCCCCTTTATCCTTTCCTATATGTTTATGGTGTGTTTTATGAGCTCTTCTAACTGCTTTAGCATACCTACTATTTGCCTTTTTAAAGAATTTAAATCTCTGATGTATAAATATATCATGTACTAAAAAATAAGCTAATCCATAAGCAAAAATGCCTAACCCAATAGAAAGCCCTAAAGTGAATACATTATTTTTCCATAATAAAAAGCAAAAAATACTAACCAAAGCATAAAATATAAAAAAGATATCATTCCTCTCGAACCATGAATTATGATCCTTTTTATGATGATCACTATGTAATTTCCATAAGATACCATGCATAATATATTTATGTGTAAACCAAGCCATAAACTCCATAAAAAAAAATGTTACGATAAATACTGATATATATATAAAGACATTCATTATAGTAAATTTAAATGATATTTTACATAGCTTCTAGTTAAAAGCTCTATTTTTTTATAGTCAGCTACACGTATTCTTGTATTTTTAATTTGACTCGCTGGTGTATGTGCTATTTTTTTTAATAATTGTTTATAATAACGATAAGCAACAAATACTCCAAACTTAGCTTCCCTAGGTAATTTAATAATACCTTTATATGCATGAATAAAGTCTGACTCAATTTCATGAATTAGTTCTTTTTTAGATAACTCATTTAATTCTTCAAGGTTCGTATTAGGAAAATAAGTTCTCCCTAATTCATCATAATCTTCTTTTAAGTCCCGTAAAAAATTTACCTTTTGAAAAGCAGAACCGAGCTTCATTGCAGATTTTTTTAAAGACTTAAATTTTTTAATATCACCTTTTACAAAAACTTGTAAACACATAAGTCCAACTACATCAGCAGATCCATAAATATAATCTTCATATTCTTCTGTTGTAGTATATTTCTTCTTTTGCAAGTCAGCAGCCATACTTTTCATAAATGATTTTACATATTCTATTGATATATTATACTTATGATATGTAATTTGAAATGCATTTAGGATAGGGTTTAAACTTATTCTTTTATCTAATGATTCATATAACTGCTTCTCAAAGTCGAGGAATAACTCTTCTTGTTGATACCCTTGAAATGAATCTACTATTTCATCTGCCAAGCGAACAAAACCGTAAATATTGTAAATATCTTGTTGAATAGTATTGCCCAACATTCTAGTTGCTAAAGAAAATGAAGTACTATATTCTTTAGTAACAAGTTTACTAGCTTTAAATGAAACAGAGTCAAAAATTGATTTCATAGTATTATCTTAATTCATATTTTTTGATTAAATCTGCAGTTAACTTACCAGAAATAAGAGACGGAGGTACTCCGGGTCCAGGAACTGTAAGCTGTCCTGTAAAATATAAGCCTTTAACTTTCTTACTTTTTAATTTAGGACGAAGAAACGCTGTTTGTTCTAGAGTATTTGCTAAACCATATGCATTTCCTTTATAAGAATTATAATCTTCTATAAAGTTTCTTATTCCAAAACTTTCTTTAAAAATAATTTCTGATCTAACTTTTTGTTTTGTTAAGTATTCCAATCTATCAATTATTTTTTCAAAATAAATATCTCTAATCTCTTCTG
>Ga0209291_1003143_pt1 | contig 12548 bp, 9 predicted proteins | sample GOMGulsemesocosm_FD_184633 | JGI IMG/M metagenome (GOLD analysis project Ga0209291, IMG submission 184633) | Methane-oxidizing microbial communities from mesocosms in the Gulf of Mexico - GOM9B Gulf of Mexico (SPAdes) (version 2) | ecosystem: Environmental > Aquatic > Marine > Cold seeps | place... | reverse complement strand
TTTAGTAATTTTTTTCATCTCTTCTAAATTTTGAAGTAGGGTTAATTTTTAATCAGTTAACAAAAATAGTCTTTCAAAATGAATCAAAAAACTCTTTATCAAAAAAAATCAACTATTTGACAACTTCAAATAGTTGATTTTTTTCAACTCTTATATTTTAATCACAAAACAGTGTTATAAATGTGATTTTTTAAACATTAATGGCAATAAATCCGACAATGAATTGGACTTCATGATAGCTCCTTCTTCCCCCATAAAATATATTTCAATTCCATTTCCTTGTCTAGTTTCATACTCAGCAATTGATTGTCTACAAGCTCCACAAGGAGGTATCGGATCTACTACTTTATGATTTTGAGAAGTGGCAGTAATTGCCATTATTTTAATTTTAGCATCAGGATATAACGCCCCTGCTTGAAAAATAGCCACACGCTCTGCACATAAGCCAGATGGGTATGCTGCATTTTCTTGATTTGACCCAATCACAACTTTCCCATTATCTAATAACAAAGCAGCACCAACATTAAACTTAGAATATGGCGAGTACGCATTATTTCTTGCTGAAATTGCTGATTCCATTAGACTAAAAACAGCTGAAGGAAGTTCCGACAGCTGTTCGTATATTTTAAATGTTGCGCTTATAGTAAGCTCTTTCATTTACTTATATTTAATTAATTATTCCCGCTTCCACCTAAATTAAACGATAAAGAAAAACGCAATGTATTCTCTAACGGACTAGGTATTTTTGAAGCAGATAATAAATATGACACATCAATATTTACAACACTATACTTAAACCCTGCACCTAATGCAAAGAACTTTCTAGCTCCTTTAGTTTCATGCTCATTAAAGTACCCTAACCTAAACGCAAATGCATCTTGATATGTATATTCAGCACCTACAGAATATGTAAACTCATTTAACTCCTCACTAAACCCTCCTGGTGCATCACCAAAAGATTGAAACATTCCTGAAGTAAAGTTCACGTTAGGATCTTCTCCTTCAACTACAACATTCGTATTTACTACTGTATCTCCTGCGTCTAATACGCCATCTGAATTATTATCTATGAACTCTGTTCCATAAACAGGAGGCGTAGGAACTAATAGCTTAGCAGCTTCTACAGTCACTCCTATTTTATTTGCTCCATCTAAAATAAAATCAAACCCTCCACCTAAACGTAATGTTGTAGGTAAAAAACTCTCATTACCATCTTCTTCATACTTGATTTTTGGACCAATATTTTGTAATGAAAAACCACCACGCCATTTTCCATTAAAACTATTATATGCTTTTTCCTTTGATTCATAATACCCTCCTAGATCAACAGCAAACGAACTTGCTGGTTTTGCAGAAGCAGCTGAAAAATCAGATCCTTGAAGTTTTAAATCAGATCTAATATATTTTAACCCAACACCCATTGAAAATTGATCACTTAATTTTAAGGAATACGCAACGTCAACAGTCAATTCATTAGGTTTTTGGATTACACCTGGATCTGTAGCATTTTCTCTAAACTCAATTTCTCCCAAACTGAAATATCGAAAACTTGCAGATACTGCACTTCTATCATCCAGTTTGTTAAAATATGTTAACCCTCCTAAAAAAATATCGTTTACTAATTCTCTTAAATATGGTGTATATGTTAACGAAAAACCTTGCTCCGCTTTTCCGAATGCATATTTCGAAACATTCCATTGTTGCGAAAACGCATCTGGAGAAGTTGCAACTCCTTGATCCGCCATACCAGCTGCTCTTGCGTCAGCAGCAATAGCCATAAAAGCAGTCCCCGTAGTTATAACTCTCGTATCGTTTTGATTAGGTGTAACTATTGTGTTTTGAGCGTTTATAGTAACACAGGATACAAATACCCCCAATATTGTAATATATTTTTTCATTAAATTGATTTTACTCATAATTTTAGCAAATATAATTTTTATTTATAGTATGACAAGTTTTTCATACTTAACCACCTTTTTATTCGTACTCATTGATTTTACTGTAAGCTTATACACATAAACTCCTTTACCTATTTTATCACCAAAATCATCCTTTCCATCCCAAGGAAGACCTCTGAATAACGATGTATTTCCTCCTTTATTGCCTGAAGAAGAATTTCCTCGTAAAGTTTTTACAAGTTTACCTGAAACAGTAAACACTTGGACCATCACCTCTAACTCAGAACTACTATTATGTTCAAACCAAAACTCCGTATAACTCACAAAAGGATTTGGGTAATTTAACACTCTATTAATTACTAATTCATCATATTCATTTACCACTAAAAACTGTATTTCAGTTGTCATAGAATTATTATATACATCCCATGCTTTTAATGTTAACGTATGTAATCCAGACTCGAGATCTTTATATTGATATTTTACATTTCCTTTTGTAAAGTCATCAATTTCAGTTTCATAATAATCATTTAAAATTAATGGATTTGCTTCATCACCATCCATAATTGCAGTAATATCATGACCTATACCACTTGCTGTATTAATTCCATTCTCATCACCAAGCTTCAATAACAAAAAAGGAGATTGATTTGTTACTCCTCCTGAAACAAAACTATCATCATTCATAAATGCCGCTATTGTTGGCGGCAAATTATCGGCTGGAGCATTTTCATTAATTCCCCCTATTTTTATTTCAGTATCCACTCCTGTTTGGTTTTCTAAAACATTATTCTTCCTTGCATAAAAGCTCACTCTACCTTCTCCTACAGGAATAGATATATCACGCGGAACAACAAATTCAAACCTAAATTTACCATTAGATATTGAAGCCTGCCCTCTAAACACTATTTCTCCTAAGGTTTCATAATCTAAAATTAAAATACCAGAACCTCCAGTAGTCCCATCATTCCCTAAAGTTGATCTATTTTGCTTTTTGTCGTAAATAGTAGTTGAAAGCTTACCGTTATAGTCAGAAATCAATTGTCCTCCTCCATCTACCACCTCTCCAGATAACACCACACGCCCTAATGCCTCAAGGTTCGGAGCTGTTGGATCCCCCACTGGTATATCATTTATATGAGTTAATCGCACATTTGGCTCAGGTATCGCTAATTTTAATGCTGGATCTCCAATACTAAAAACCACTCTTTTTAATGAATTAGGAATATTATTTTTAGCTAAACGTAATGCTTCTGCTATAGAAACATACCCCGTATCATTATAATCAAAAAGATATTTCGCAAGTTCTTTATTAACCGTTATCCCCAACCCTACAACAATCTCTCTTGTAGTAGCGACTAATGAAACAGCACCTCCTCCAGGGTTCCAATATGTAAATTCTCCTCCTGTTTCCCTTAAAGGGTTATCAAACCTAGTAAACTCACATGTAACTGTCACAAATAAATTATACCTACATATGTTAGTCAAATCCTGAGCATCATTCTTCTGAAATAAGCGTTCATGTGCCAACCCATCTTCTCCTCCATGCCCAAAATAATTCACTACTAAACTCCCTAATTGAATATTATTCAAAAGAGATTCTGTTACTTGAGGATATAATTCCCCTCCAGCAGAAGACTCCTGTGAAAAAGCATCTGAATGTAACTTCACCATATTAATAAATGGCCTTTCTCCAACAATTTCATCGGCTAAAGTGTTAAGTTCGTTTTCTAATGAAAACTCCCAATCTACATCAACATCATCAGATAGAATTGTCATTCTATTCCTCCAACTACCATATGAATCTTGCTGATAATACTGTTCTACTTTAGTCACCATTTCTGTTGCCAGTTGTAAATCATCAGCTACTATTCTACCTACTGCTATATCCAATCTATCAGTAGCGTCCATAGCTCCTTCATTATCATCCATCATTCCAAAATAATCATCAGACATATACGATGATACTAAACTAAAACTAGGTAACGTATGAAAGGTTGGCACAAGATTAGTATTGTTAGCTATCCTATCCTTCATATCAAAAGAAGCATCTCCAAACAAGCACAAATACTTTAACTTATCTGTTACTCCATTTTGATATACATATCTTACAAAATTCCGAATAGCACCAATATCTTGATTTCCTGTATTAAATTCTGCATAAATATCCTCCAAAGTAACTACACGTGTACGTAAACCTAAATTAGACGCATTTATATTTGCTAAACGAACAGCTTGAGCTTTTAATGATAATGGTGTTACTACTAAATAATCTACATCCTCATGTCCGCCATTACCTCCTTGAAAAATAGTTCCTTTTATATTTACATTATTAATAGCACTTGATACATCTTTTAAAGGGATATAAAAATCTGAATTCACAACTGCCACATAATCTCTTAAACTCCCTAAAGAAGCCTTAAAAGTGAACGTAGAAGCACTGGGATTATTTTTTGCTCTAACATTATAAATATCAGTCACATCCCAAACCTCTGAAACAGATGCAGCATCAGTAATAATATATTCACCTACACCAGCTATTGTTGCAGCTTCTTTATTCCTGAATGAAAATTGCTGTCCTAAAGATCTTAAAAAAGATGTCGCTTCAATAGATACATAGTCTAAGTATGCATTTGCACTTGGGTTTGAATTATTATTATATTTTAAGCTAACCACCATATTTTGGCTAGCGTTTTTAAATCCTGTATACGGGGCACCAGAAGCGAGAACTGTAGATGAAATAGTCCCAAAAAATAAAGTTTCATCATCACCAACTGAACTAGATATTGAAACCGTCATATTAGTAGATGTTGTTGCTGTTGCTGCTGCTTTAACTTTTAAAACAACCTGCTCAGAAGTATCAATACGCGGGAAACCAAATGTAAAGGTTTGATTTGAATTAACATCAAATCCATCGCCATACCACCTTCTTCCTAATTGGACTAAATTATTTTTATCTACTTCGTAATATTGATACTCATCAAATGTGGTAAATATATTATTTACAGGAGCTGTAGGCTCTACTATCCCCTGTATTCTTTTACCTACTTCCGAACTAACATTTATATAATAATATGTTTTATCAGTATAGGGATTAACATGCGTATCATTTTCAGCATCAAACCCGAAGGAACTAACACCATAAAACAACAAATAATCTTCATTATTAATCACTCCGTCACCTTCTCCTATAAATTTAATTGCATTTTCAGTAATATCAAATTTTTCAACATCTGCATTTAATAATGGTATCGCTTTTCCTCCATTTCCAAAAAGACGGATGTTTTTAGGGTTAACTACATTAACATCGACTCCAAGACTTCCCAAAAAATCTCTATCCAACTTATATACACCAGTTTTATCTATATAAAAACGATACCACTCACCACTTGACATAGATGAATTAATAATAGGTGGAGCAGGAATAGAATATAACGAAGCAGATGACGATGATTTATTACTTTGTCCAAAATCAAATTTAATTGATGTTACCTTTTTATACTGCCCGTTAATTTTTACTATTGGATTAAATTGCACATACCCTCCTAAAACCCCTCTTGAATTAGTCTTTTTTATAGTAAAGTCAATTTCATCTTTAATCTGCGCTACATCATAACCGCTAAGTTGTTCATAAGTCATATTTTCATAAATAACTGAGGCAACACTTGCGTTAGATCCTGAAACTGGAGATTTTATATTCGCAGCAAATAACAACGTTTTCTTATCTACATCATAAATATAATTCTCAGTTTGAAAACCGTGAATATTAATAGATTTTTCAACTGAAAAACGTATCCCCTTAATATTTCCCCATTTTAAAACGAATTCATTCTCCTGGGAAAAAGCAACTAATGAAGAACAAAATATTAAACCAAAAAGTAATGTCTCTTTTATATTCATAATGCTAAAACGTATCATTTTCAATTTTAGTGTAATAATCTTTTTTTTCAAAAGTAAACAATATATTTGTCTTATTTGTCGTTAAAAATAAGACAGCACTTTTTAAATAAAGCAAAAACTATTTTTTTACAAAAGTATTGCATTATAACGTATATTTATTATATTGCGCACTTGAACTATCTCTGAATTTAAGTTATGTATATGAGAAAACATTTTGCCCTAAAATTTTTAGTTATCCTAACTATATTTGCAACAACTAGTTGTAATAAAGGAAAAAAAGGAGGATCAAGAGCTACTGGATGGAAAATAAATTCCAAAGAAGGTGGTTTTCAATATAACACCAAATATCAAGAGCAGGAAACTGCACCTGGAGTAGTGTTTATAGAAGGTGGTACATTTACAAAAGGTCAAGTAAATGACGATCCAATGCACGATTGGAACAATTCACCAAATCAACAGCATGTTCAATCATTCTACATGGATGAAACAGAAGTTACGAACATTATGTACATGGAATACTTAGACTGGACTAAAAAAGTATATCCGCCAGAAAACGAGAACTTTACACAAATATATGACGGAGTTGTTCCTGATACTTTAGTTTGGCGAAACAGACTAGGTTACAACGAAGTTATGACTAATAATTATTTACGTCACCCTGCTTACCAAAACTACCCAGTAGTTGGAGTTAGTTGGATTCAAGCAAATCAGTTTTGTATTTGGAGAACTGACCGTATTAACGAAGATGCTTTAGAAAAAAATGGTTTCTTAAAAGAGGATGCTAAAATTACTGATGTTACAGCAGACTCAAACTTTAGCACACATACTTACATTATCTCTCCTACATCTACATACGGAGGAAATGAAGAAATATTAAATGGAGGTAAAAAGAAAAGTAAAAACCCACAGACTAATGCAGATGGTGAAGAAATTAACATCTACGCAACAAGATCTACTGGTATTTTACAACCTGGATATAGACTTCCAACTGAAGCAGAATGGGAATTTGCAGCTTTAGGTATGTCTGAACTAAGAAGCTATAACGTACATAGAGGTAGAAAAAAATACCCTTGGAGCGGTCAATACACAAGATCTGGAAAAAGAGTAACAAGAGGAGACCATAATGCCAACTTCAAACAAGGAGATGGAGATTACGGTGGAATTGCTGGTTGGTCAGACGATGGCGCTGATATCACTGCACAAGTAATGTCTTACAACCCAAATGACTTTGGACTATACGACATGGCTGGTAACGTTGCCGAATGGGTTGCAGATGTATACAGACCTATTGTAGATGATGAAATGAGTGACTTTAACTACTATAGAGGTAACGTATTCACTAAAAATAAAATTGGAGAAGATGGAAAAGTAGCTATTATAACTGCCGACTCTATTGGATATGACACTTTAGCAAACGGAAAACTTATTGCAACAACATTACCTGGGCAAATTGCTCAAGTACCAGTTGACGACAATGAAACTTACTTAAGAACTAACTTCAATAAGTCTGACAACATCAACTATAGAGATGGTGATAAGGCATCTAGTAGAGCATTCGCTGATGGAGGAGATGATGAAGGTGGAGAAGATTCTGACAGAGGAGACGAAACTAGAGGTATGTACAACTCACCTAAGCACTCTGTAACTGTTGATTCAGCAGGAGTAATGACTAAAGAATATGATGGATCTTCTAAAAGAACATCTCTTGTAAATGATGAAGTAAGGGTCTACAAAGGTGGATCATGGAAAGACAGAGAGTACTGGTTAGATCCAGCACAAAGAAGATTTTACCCAGAAGCTATGGCAACTGACTATATCGGATTTAGATGCGCAATGTCAAGAGTTGGATCAAAATCAAAAGGAAAAGGAAACAGAAAATCACCTAGATAATCTGACCAAATTAATACATAACAAAAAAGCTCTAATCTACATTAGAGCTTTTTTTGTGAAAATTTTAAACATATGAATATTACAGAGCTTTACAATATATTCAAAAAATCCAGCGGGATAAATACGGACACTAGAACCATACAGAAGAACAACCTGTTCCTCTCATTAAGCGGTGAAAATTTTAACGGAAATAAATTTGCAAAAAAAGCACTTGAAAAAGGAGCTACTTACGCTATTATTGATGATGAAGAATACCTGCAAAAAAACACGATCCTTGTAGAGAACACTATAGAAACACTTCAACAATTAGCAAAACATCACAGGACAGAACTAAACATACCAATAATAGCTTTGACTGGTAGTAACGGAAAAACAACAACAAAAGAACTAATTAACTGCGTTCTCTCTAAGAAATACAAAACTACAGCAACAAAAGGAAACTTAAACAACCATATTGGAGTTCCGTTGACACTATTATCAATGGATTCGTCTACAGAAATAGGAATCGTAGAGATGGGCGCTAATAACTTCAATGAAATAAAATTATTAGCCAACATTACAGCTCCAAACTATGGATACATTACTAATTTCGGGAAAGCTCATCTTGAAGGATTTGGAAATATAGACGGTGTTATAAAAGCTAAAAGCGAACTTTACGACTACCTTAGAAATAACAACAAAAAAGCATTTATTAACCTAGATAATAAAAAGCAGGTTGAACAATCAAAAAACATAAACACAATCTCATTTTCAGAGAACAAAGACTCCAACACAAATGTTACTTTTTTAAACGCCAACCCAACAGTAACTTCTAAATACAAAGGAATAGAGATAAAAAGTAACCTAATTGGCAACTATAACTACACTAACATTGCAGCAGCAATAAGCATAGGAGAATACTTTCAAGTATTAAGTTCTGATATAGTTGACGCATTAGAAAAATACACTCCAAATAATAACAGATCTCAAATAATCAACAAAAACAACAATAAAATCATACTTGACGCTTACAACGCGAATCCAACAAGCATGAGAGCAGCTCTTGATAGTTTTAGTAAAATTGAAACCAAAAACAAAGCTGTTTTCATAGGTGATATGTTTGAACTTGGAGAAACAAGCAAAGAGGAGCACCAAAACATTATAGACTACCTACAGACCTTAAATATAAAGCATAGCTGTATAATTGGAGAACAATTTAAAAAAACAAAACATGATGATAATATAAAATCTTTTAGAAGCTTCAGTTCACTTTCAGACAACTACAAGAATACGTTGGATAATTACACCATATTAATAAAAGGATCTAGAGGAATGGCACTTGAAAGAATCCTAGACATCCTATAGCTACTGAGTATCAACTATATATGGTTTTATTTAAATTTATTTACAATTTTTGTAACAAAAACTGCAAATCATACGTATAACTATATGCGTAAGCCATATAACAGATAATATTCAGGAAGACACCCAATGAGACAGCTAAAAATCACCAAGCAGGTTACCAATAGAGAAACTGCATCTTTAGATAAATATTTACAAGAAATAGGAAAAGTTGATTTAATTACTGCCGATGAAGAGGTAGAATTAGCACAACGAATAAAAGCAGGTGATCAAATTGCATTAGAGAAATTAACAAAAGCGAATCTTCGTTTTGTTGTTTCTGTAGCAAAACAATACCAAAACCAAGGATTAACATTACCTGATTTAATTAATGAAGGTAACTTAGGTTTAATTAAAGCTGCACAACGCTTTGATGAAACTCGTGGTTTTAAATTTATATCATACGCTGTATGGTGGATTAGACAATCTATTTTACAAGCATTAGCTGAACAGTCTAGAATTGTACGTTTACCATTAAACAAAATTGGGTCTATTAACAAAATTAATAAAACTTATGCGTTTTTAGAGCAAGCCCATGAGCGTATTCCTTCTGCAGAAGAAATTGCAAAAGAGTTGGATATGACTATTAATGACGTTAAAGAATCTATGAAGAATTCTGGTCGTCACGTATCAATGGACGCTCCTTTAGTTGAAGGTGAAGACTCTAACTTATATGATGTATTGCGCTCTGGTGAATCACCAAATCCAGATCGTACACTATTACACGAATCATTACGTACAGAAATAACTAGAGCATTACAAACATTAACTCCTCGTGAGGCAGATGTAATTAGCTTGTACTTTGGTTTAGGAGATCAACACCCAATGACTCTAGAAGAGATAGGAGAAACCTTTGATCTAACTCGTGAACGCGTACGTCAAATTAAAGAAAAAGCAATCAGAAGATTAAAACATACTTCACGAAGCAAAATATTAAAGACATATTTAGGATAACTCCTAATTACGGTAACGACAGTATTATGTTTTCGCTCTTGCGAAAACGAAAACTGTTCGTTTTTTGATTGATGATGAAACTCCGGCTGATTACCGGAGTTTTTTTTGGTTAAAAACCTGTACATTTGCAAAACTAAACAACACAACACATGAACCCAAAACTAATTGCACCCTCTGTTTTAGCAGCAGATTTCGGAAACTTACAACGTGACGTTGAAATGATTAACAATAGTGAAGCAGACTGGTTTCATATTGACATTATGGATGGTGTTTTTGTTCCAAATATATCTTTTGGAATGCCTGTTTTAAAAGCAATATCAAAACACGCCAATAAAACCATCGACACTCACTTAATGATTGTTGATCCAGATAGGTATATTCAAACTTTTGCTGATTTAGGAACAAATATATTAACAGTTCACTATGAAGCGTGCACACATTTACACAGAACATTACAAGCAATAAAAGCAGCCGGCATGAAAGCTGGGGTTGCACTAAACCCTCATACTAACATCAATGTTTTAGAAGACACTATTCAGGATATTGATTTGGTATGCATCATGAGTGTTAATCCTGGGTTTGGAGGGCAATCTTTTATTGAAAATACTTATAAAAAAGTAAGCGCTTTAAAAGAAATGATTGTTCAGAAAAAAGCTAACACCTTAATTGAAATTGATGGTGGCGTTACTGATCAAAATGCTAAAAAACTTACTGCTGCGGGAGCAGATATTTTAGTTGCTGGAAGTTTTGTTTTTAAATCTGAAAACCAAATAGAAACCATTAAGAATTTAAAAGCTATCGCAAACTCATAACACTATTGAACATATTAAATATCAAAGCCAGTAAATTACTGGCTTTGATATTTACAAACACCATGCAATTAACCATAATTTTAAACAAATGAAAATCATCAAGCTACTCGTCCTTCTAATCATAATAACTAGCTGCTCCAGCCCTAGCAAACAAGAAAACAACGATACTCCTGAGATGGATATTCTTGAAGATATTAAAGCAATTAAAGATAACGGAGACAAAACCCCTATTATAAGCTTTAAGAAATTTGCAAACTCTAGCGCAAATAAATCAATAACACTTTCCAAGAAAAACTTTTCTTCATCTTTAACCAAAGCTAAAGAGTACAAATACTGTATTATAACTGTTGAAAATCATACTATTGTTAAAATTTTAGATCTTAATAATTGTAAACAATCTGGGGCATGGGGAACCTGTATGCCAATAGCCGAAGGCTATATTAAAAAAGGAGCTTTAAAACACCAAAAAGACTTTATTAATAATATTATTGGCTTACCAGACAACCAAAAGAGAACAATGTACTTATTTAATTAGCATTAAATATCATTTTTAATATCCAGCAAATCTGAAATTAAACATTTGCTGGATTTTATCATACAAACGAGGAAATTGATCTTTGAATACTTCTGGTGACTCTATAAAGTTTTCCACTACAACAGCTAAAAATTCAAACTCGTTAGTAAATGCATAATCCCTTATAAACCCAGATTTTTTAATATCTTCCACTAAATCTTCGTTACGCAATAAACTCAACAACTCGGAGAATCCATCAGAAAAAACTACTGATGCAGTATCTGATCTTTTAATACTGTTCAAATGAATTGCATGTGTAAATTCATGGATTCCAAGATTTAGGTTATCATCTTCTATTCTGAACCCCTCTTCGAAGTCTTTCCATGAAAGCACCAAAGCTTTCAATCTGGGATTAAACTCTCCTTTATGATATCGTTCATCAATTGTAGAATAAAAAGCAGTAGGATACACAATTATTTTATCAAGAATTGGAAGTATATACTTTCGCATACCGAATGTTAACATAACTGCAGTAGCTGAGATTAACAACTTTTTCTCTTCTTCAAATACAAAATCCTGACGCGGAATAAAAGTTTTATCATTCAAAAAACATTTTACCCTGTGTTCAAATCGTCCTTTACCAATACTTGATAGTCGGTTATAAAAACTAGAGTTCTTACGCAATACTGCCCTTTGATCTTTCGACAATTTCTTTTTGTACAAATAAAAATGCACCCAGGCTGGACGTTTAAACCAATTAATATAAACAGTATCAAGCATTTTCAGAAACAAAAAAACTATTAATAGCAGTATACTAAACGTTATCACTCCCGCAAACAACATCCCAAAACCAACTTCTTCTTCAACCATTATGATTTTAATTATTTTCAGCAAGATAGCATAATACTCAATACACAAACTGCTATTTATAGCATAAATAGCAGTTCCATTTTAATAAAAAAAATAAATTTAAGTCTAAAAATTAGATTGTTAATATATTTTCCGTATATTTGCATCAGTAATAAAATATAATACTATTTACAATGAATAAAGGAACAGTAAAGTTTTTCAATGACACTAAAGGATTTGGTTTCATCACTGAAGAAGACAACAACAAAGAACACTTTGTACACATTTCTGGTTTAATTGACGAAGTTCGCGAAGGTGACGCAGTTGAATTTGACTTAGAAGAAGGAAGAA
>Ga0209291_1003141_pt1 | contig 12556 bp, 7 predicted proteins | sample GOMGulsemesocosm_FD_184633 | JGI IMG/M metagenome (GOLD analysis project Ga0209291, IMG submission 184633) | Methane-oxidizing microbial communities from mesocosms in the Gulf of Mexico - GOM9B Gulf of Mexico (SPAdes) (version 2) | ecosystem: Environmental > Aquatic > Marine > Cold seeps | place... | reverse complement strand
TTGGAGATTCAATTTTTAAGTATTTTAATAACTCAAATTCGAAATTACTAAAGTTCTTTTTAGGGTAATTATCATTTACGATATCTTCAGCCACATCATAAAACATATTAGATACATCTAATGCAATTCTATCTCCAAATAATGCATTCTTACGTTTTTTGTAAATACCATTACGTTGTGCATTCATCACATCATCATACTCTAGTAAGTTCTTACGCACACCAAAGTTATTCTCTTCTACTTTCTTTTGCGCTCTTTCAATAGATTTAGATATTAGCTTAGCTTGAATTACTTCACCTTCTTTATAACCCATTCTATCCATAGTTTTAGCTATTCTTTCAGAACCAAACTTACGCATTAAATCATCTTCTAACGACACAAAGAATTGAGACGAACCCGGATCACCTTGACGACCAGCTCTACCTCTTAATTGTCTATCGACACGTCTTGAATCATGACGTTCAGTACCAATAATTGCTAATCCACCTGCAGCTTTAACAGCATCAGACAACTTAATATCTGTACCCCTACCTGCCATGTTTGTTGCAATAGTCACTTTACCAGCATTTCCAGCTTCAGCAACTATTTCAGCCTCACGTTTATGATGTTTTGCATTTAATACATTGTGATCAATTTTACGCATAGATAACATACGACCTAATAACTCTGAAATCTCAACTGTAGTTGTACCAACCAAAACTGGACGTCCTTGTTTTACAACACGCTCAATTTCGTCAATCACTGCATTAAATTTCTCACGAGCCGTTTTGTAAACTAAATCTTGATCATCTTTACGTTGAATAGGTCTGTTTGTAGGAATAACAACAACATCTAATTTATAGATATCCCACAACTCTTGCGCTTCTGTTTCAGCCGTACCTGTCATTCCTGACAGTTTATGATACATTCTAAAAAAGTTTTGCAAGGTTACCGTTGCATATGTTTGTGTAGCCGCTTCAATTTTACAATTTTCTTTCGCTTCAATCGCCTGGTGTAGTCCGTCAGAATAACGTCTTCCATCCATAATACGACCTGTTTGCTCATCCACAATCATTACCTTATTATTCATTACTACATATTCTTTTTCTTTTTCGAATAAAGAGTACGCTTTTAATAATTGGTTAATGGTATGTATTCTTTCAGATTTCACAGTAAAATCTTGAATAATTTCTTCTTTTTTGTTTAACTGTTCTTCTGGAGATAATCCTTTAGTTTCAACCGCATGTAAATCAGTTGCTAAATCAGGCATGATATAATAACTCTTATCTTCACCTTGAGATAATAAATTAATCCCCTTATCAGTCAATTCAATTGTGTTTTGCTTTTCATTGATTACAAAGAATAACTCCACATCAATTTTAGGCATTTCTCTTTCTCTATCTTGCAAATAGAAATTCTCCGTTTTTTGTAATTGTGCTCTAATACCACCTTCACTTAAAAACTTAATTAATGCTTTATTTTTAGGTAAACCTCTATGTGTTCTTAATAAAGCAATTCCACCGTCAGTAATTTCATCTTTAGTTGTTGAACCGTCTTCTAACCCTTTAAGATTCTTTTTAGCAACAATTAATAATTCGTTTACTAATTTACGCTGTGCTGCAACTAATTTTTCAACTTTAGGCTTTAACTCAATAAATTCATGTTTATCTCCGTTTGCAGTTGGTCCAGATATAATTAATGGCGTTCTTGCATCATCAATTAAAACCGAATCCACCTCATCCACAATTGTAAAGTGATGTTTTTGTTGAACAATAGATTCAGGACTATCTGTCATGTTGTCTCTTAAGTAATCAAACCCAAATTCGTTATTTGTACCAAATGTAATGTCAGCTTTATACGCTTGAATTCTTTCTGGAGAGTTAGGTTGTGTATTATCAATACAGTCAACTGATAAACCATGGAACTCATATAATGGGCCCATCCATTCACTATCTCTTTTTGCTAAGTAGTTATTTACAGTTACCATGTGAACACCTTTACCAGCAAGAGCATTTAAGTAAACCGGCATAGTAGCCACTAATGTTTTCCCCTCACCTGTTTGCATCTCTGCCACATTTCCTTTGTGTAAAACTGCTCCACCATAAATTTGAACATCATAGTGAATCATATTCCAAGTCACCTCTGTTCCTGCAGCATCCCAAGTCATTTGCCAAACCGCCTTATCACCATCTATTGCAATATGTCCTTTTCGTTGTGCTAATTCCTTATCAAAATCAGTAGCTGTTACAACAACTTCATCACTTTCTGTAAAACGTCTTGCCGTTTCTTTTACCACAGCAAAAGCTTCTGGCAATATATCTTCTAAAACTTCTTCCAGTTGTTCGTCAACTTTCTTTTTAAGTTTATCAACCTTAGCAAAAGTAGCTTCTTTCGTATGAATATCCATTTCTGGATTATCTTCTACTGATTTTTCCAAATCAGCAATTTCATTCTCAGTATCTTTAGTATACTCTGCAATTCTATTTTTGAATTCAATAGTCTTACCTCTTAATTCATCATTTGTCAAACCAGACAACTTAACAAACTCAGTATTAACCTTATCTATATATGGACTAAAGATTTTTGCATCTTTAGCTTCTTTACTACCTATACATTTCTATATTATATTTGAACTGATAAAATTAATCAGTTTTATTGATATTTCACTATTTCACAGCTACTTTTTCCTAATAATTATACCAAAGTAGATTTTATGCCAAATTGACTTGAATTATCTACAGAAACAGAAAAAAAGTGCTAATACAACAGTTATTTATTTCTCAACCGACAAAAAGACTAATTTACTCTGCAAGAATGTCGATTTTCAACATACCATCCACGTTTGAAAATCTTTTAAAAAACACCTCCTTAAACTCTTTTTTCACAAACTTTTTCAATTCTTTCACCTGAACCGAATCAAAAATAACAGTATTACCTGTATAAATAAAACCATCTATAAAACAATCAACCATTGAATCTAAAACATCATAATAAAATACTTGTCCTTCAAAATCAATAAAATCGTAATCTTCAACATACTCACCATACTCAGATTTCAACTCCAAATTCTCCTCCACAGACAACCAACAATTTTTATTTATTGGACGTTTTACTATTTTTATTAATGCTACTTTAATTTTCATTTCGAAACTTAGGCGTTTTCATCTGGGTGTAAAAACTCAATATTATCGTCCCAGTTTTTCGGTTTCGGCGGATGTAATTTCCCTAATGACTTTGCAACAATCATAGATACGGTTGCATCTCCAGTCACATTAATAGTCGTCCTTAACATATCTAAAGGTCTATCCACAGCAAAAATTAACGTTAAACCAATCGCTATCTGATCCGGTGTAAACTTACCAACAGCTTGTAAAACAATAACCAACATAACCATTCCTGCCCCTGGTACAGCAGCAGAACCAATAGATGCCATTAATGCAGTCACAATAATTGTCATTTGATCCATTAAAGTCAAATCAACTCCTAAAGCTTGCGCAATAAAAACAGCAGCCACAGCTTGATATAATGACGTCCCATCCATATTAATAGTAGCTCCAACCGGCAACACAAATGAGGACACCTCTTTATCTACACCTAAGTGCTCTTCAACCCTTTCAATGGTAACCGGTAAAGTAGCCGCACTACTACTTGTTGTAAATGCTAATAATTGTGCAGGCGCTAATTGCTTTAAAAACCAAAATGGATTCTTTTTCACAACAATACCTACAAGAATTAAATAGAATACAATCATCAACAATAAACCTGCAATAACAGTTCCTGCATACCATAATAAAGCTTGAATAATTTCCCAACTTTCTGAAGACACAATAACAGTAGCTAATAATGCAAAAACAGCAAATGGCGCACCCAACATAATTAAATCAACCATTTTCAAAACAACATCATTTAAGCCGTCAAAAAAGTCTTTAATTGGCTTAACCTTTTCTTCCGGCACTAATAACATAGAAATCCCAAAGAAGATTATAAAGAAAATAACTTGCAACATACTTCCATTATTACTCAATGCTTGAAATAAATTACTAGGCACCATATCCACTAAAAAATCTAAAGGTCCACTTGCTACTTGATTCGCCGCAGTAGACAACTTCCCTTCAATATTTGAATTACCAGCATACGTCTCAGTCATTTTTGCAATTGTTTCATCAGAAATACCATCACCTGGTGACACCACATTAACAATTAACAATCCAATTGAAATAGCCACTACAGTTGTCCCTATATATATAAGGATAGATCTACCACCAATTTTTTTAAATTTAGAAATATCTTTTAAATCCGAAATACCTTTTAATAAAGAAGCCACTATAAGTGGTATAGCAATTAATTTTAATAGATTCACAAAAATGGTTCCCCAAGGTTTTACCCAGTCCATCACTAAATCCTTTCCTAAACTATTAGGGATTTTAGATTTTCTTTGAAGTAAAACGATTTCAGCATCAATATTTTTTAAATTCTCTTTTAACGTTTCTCGTTCTAAAACATCAGATTTAGCTCCTAACCCTTTAGAAAAGAATTCATTAATTTTAGCAATTCTCTCAACAACCTTTTCTTTTTGTAGTTTAGCATCTTTAACTAAAACATTATAACTGTTAGCCTCTTCAACCACAGTCTGCTCAGCCTTTCCGATATTCATCATCATTATACCAAACACCACACCGAGTAACATTCCTACTAAAATCTTTAAATGTAATGGAAATTTCTTTTTCATAAAAGGTTCTAATTATTTTAAATTAATTCGATAAAGATAAATATTTTTTTTAACACAGATTTTTATCAAAAAAATAGAATAAATGAATTATTTTAATATATTAGCATTCAATCCAAAAAAAATACCTACCTTTGCACCGAAATTAACCTACAGTAATATAAGAGGTTAATAAAAAACATTAAAGTCGTTAGTTGTATTGCTGAGATTCGTTGGGCTGTTAGAATTTCATTTGTGCTTGTCACCATGTAACCAATTACTTAAATGACACTTATTAAATGTAAATTTTAAAATTATGACTTTTAGCGAGTTAGGATTGGACGAAAATATTATTTCGGCAATCACAAAGATGGGATATGAAAACCCAACACCAATACAGGAAAAAGCAATCCCGTATCTATTAGATAATCAAGGAGATTTAGTAGGTTTAGCTTCAACAGGAACAGGTAAAACTGCTGCTTTTGGATTACCTTTATTAAATCAAATTGACGTTAATGACAGAAAAACACAAGGGTTAATTATTTGTCCTACACGTGAATTATGTTTACAAATCAGTAGAGACTTAGAGGATTACTCTAAAGAAGTAAGAGGATTAAAAGTAACTGCTGTTTATGGTGGTACTGATATTCAAAAACAAATTAGAACAATTGAAAAAGGTGTTCACGTAATTGTAGCAACACCAGGTAGATTATTAGATTTAATCAACCGTAGAAGAGTGAAAATTGGTGATATCAAAACTGTAATTCTAGATGAAGCTGATGAAATGCTTAATATGGGATTCAAAGAAGATATTGATGATATTCTTGCTGGAACACCTGCTACTAAATCAGTATGGTTATTCTCTGCAACAATGCCTAAAGAGGTAGCGAGAATTGCTAAAAACTACATGACTGACCCGTTTGAAATCACAGTAGGTGGTAAAAACGAAACTAACAAAAATATTTCTCATCAATATTATGCTGTAAAAGGTAGAGATAAATATAGCGCATTAAAACGTTTATTAGATTTCAACCCTGATATTTATGGCTTAGTATTCTGTAGAACAAGAAGAGACACTGCAGCTGTTGCCGATAAATTAATGGCAGACGGTTATAGTGCAGAGCCTTTACACGGAGATTTGTCTCAAGCACAAAGAGATAGAGTTATGGAGAAATTCCGTGCTAAATCTATTCAAATACTAGTAGCTACTGATGTTGCTGCAAGAGGTATTGACGTAAATGGTATTACACACGTAATCCACCATTCTTTACCAGAAGATGTTGAAAACTATACTCACCGTTCAGGAAGAACAGCAAGAGCAGGAAACACAGGTATTTCTTTAGCTTTAGTTGACCCAAGAGATGGTCGAAAATTAAAATCAATTGAAAGAATAATCAAGTCTGAATTTCAAAAAATGTCAGTGCCTAAAGCTGAAGATATTATTGAGAAACAATTATTCAGCTTAGTTAACAATTTAAAGAACTCAGAAGTTAATGAGTCGAAAATTGAAAAATATATGCCTTCTGTATTAGAATCATTAAATGATTTAACAAAAGAAGAAATAATTGCGAAATTTGTATCTTCTGAATTTAATAAATTCTTAGATTACTATTCTAAATCTAGAGACATTACAGAAAACATGTCAGACAGAGGCGGTAGAGATAGAGACGACAGAGGCGGAAGAGACAGAGGAAGAGATAGAGGCGAAAGAGGTGAAAGAAGAGAAAGGCGTCAAACAAGAGATGATCAACAGCGTTTCTTTGTAAGCTTAGGAGAAAAAGATGGATTTAACCATGGTGCTTTATTAAGATTAATCTGTGATAACGCAGGAATATCTAAAGCTCAAATTGGTAAAATTGACGTTTTAAATAACTTCTCATTCTTTGAGGCTGACAAAACTGAAACTGACAAGATTATTGCAAACTCTCAAGGTGTTGACTTTGAAGGTTCAACCATGAATGTTGAAATTACAAATTCAAAACCAAAATCTGACAGAAGAAGCGGTGGCGGAGATAGAGGTGGACGTAGCAGAGATGGTGGCGGAAACAGAGATAGAGATTCAAGAGGTGGTGGAAGAGACCGTGACTCAAGAGGTGGCGGAAGAGATAGAGATTCAAGAGGTGGATCGAATCGTAGCTCAAGAAGAACATTTAATAGAGATTAAAAAATATAACAAACTAATAAGTAAAACATGGAAATTAGAAATATAGCCATCATTGCACACGTTGATCACGGGAAAACTACCCTAGTTGACAAAATGATTGAAGCAGGTAAAAACCCTATTAAAGGAAACGCTGGTGGAGATTTAATTATGGACAGTAATGATCTTGAGAGAGAAAGAGGAATTACTATTACATCTAAAAACGTATCAGTTTTTTATAAAAACACGAAAATTAACGTAATTGACACACCAGGTCACAGTGATTTTGGTGGAGAAGTTGAGCGTGTTTTAAACATGGCTGATGGTGTTTGTTTATTAGTAGATGCCTTTGAAGGACCAATGCCTCAAACGCGTTTCGTTTTACAAAAAGCTTTAGAGTTAGGTTTAAAACCTTTATTAGTAATTAACAAAGTAGATAAAGATAACTGTACTCCTGATGAAGTTCATGAGAAGGTTTTCGACTTAATGTTTGAATTAGATGCTACTGAAGACCAATTAGAATTTAGAACTGTTTATGGTTCAGCTAAGAATGGATGGATGTCTAATGATTGGAAAAAACCAACAGATAACATTACTCCTATTTTAGATGCTATTTTAGATTACTACCCAGCTGCTGAGATTCCAGAAGGAAATACTCAAATGTTAATTACATCTTTAGATTATTCTTCATTTATTGGAAGAATCGCTATTGGACGTTTAGGTAGAGGAACTTTAGTTCCAAATCAACAAATCATGTTATCGAAACGTGATGGTTCTTTAGAAAAACATAAAATAAAAGAAGTATTTATTTTTGATGGAATTGAAAAACGTAAAGTTGAAGAAATTCAAGGTGGAGATATTTGTGCTATCACAGGTATTGAAGGTTTTGAAATTGGAGATACTATTTGTGATTTTGAAAATCCAGAACCATTAAAACCAATTGATATTGATGAACCAACAATGAGTATGTTGTTTACAATTAACGATTCTCCTTTCTTTGGTAAAGAAGGAAAGTTCGTTACATCTAGACATATTCACGATAGATTACAAAAAGAATTAGAAAAAAATCTTGCATTAAAAGTTGAAACTACTGGTTCAGCTGATAAATGGATGGTATTTGGACGTGGTGTAATGCACTTGTCTGTTCTTTTAGAAACTATGCGTAGAGAAGGTTATGAAGTTCAGGTTGGACAACCACAAGTTATCTTTAAAGAGATTGATGGTAAGAAAAACGAGCCGATTGAAGATTTAACTATTGATTTACCAGAAGAATTTTCAGGAACGGCTATTGATATCGTTACAAGAAGAAAAGGTGAAATGGTTTCTATGGAACCAAAGGGAGCAAGAATGATTTGTCAATTTAAAATTCCATCAAGAGGAATTATTGGATTAAGATCATATATGTTAACTTCTACTGGAGGTGAAGCAATTGTAACTCACAGATTTATTGGATACGAACCTTTCAAAGGTGAAATTCCAGGACGTCAAAATGGTTCTTTAATTTCAATGGAAAACGGAAATTCAATTCCTTTCTCATTAAACAACTTACAAGATAGAGGTAAATTCTTTATCGCACCAAACGTTCCTATTTATGAAGGTCAAGTAATTGGAGAGAATAGTAAAAACAACGATTTAGTTGTAAACGTTACTAAAACTAAACAATTAACTAACATGCGTAAATCTGGTACAGATGCAAAAGTAAGAATTGTACCACCTATTCTTTTCTCTTTAGAAGAAGCTTTAGAATATATTCAAGAAGATGAGTATGTTGAGTTAACTCCAGAGAGTATTAGATTAAGAAAAATATACTTAAAAGAAAACGAAAGAAAAAGATTTAGTAAATAATTACTGACATTTCTTCCGATTTATGAGCTAAATTGTTCATAAAACTGTTAATAACTAAAAGAGGCGCATTTTTTGATGCGTCTCTTTTATATTTATATTTGATTTAAAACTATAACACATAAGATTATGTTTGAGGAAAATGACAACCAATTTGATGATCAATTTAACTACGAGTTGAATAGATTTGAAAATATGATAAAATTTGATGAAGCCTACTATTTCGATCCTGAAGTATTGGTTTTAATCATTGACAATTATATTATTAAAAATCAACTTAAACAAGCTCTTGTTGCCGTTGAATTTGGATCGAACCAACACCCCTCACACACTAATTTTAACTTAAAAAAAGCACAAATATATTCAACTACTGGCCAATTAAAAGAAAGTTTGCTTCTATTGCAAACACTTGAAAAGATTGACCCTTTTAATAGTGAAGTACACATTACTATTGCCAATGTATTTAGCCAATTAAGAGATCATAAAAAAGCCATAAAGTATTACGAAAAAGCATTATCAATAGATCAGCAATCCCAAGAACACCCAGCTGAAGTTATTGAAATAATTCTTGATTTAGCATTAGAATATGAAAACCTACTTGATTTTAAAGGTGCTATTCGCGTATTAGAGAGTTTATTAAATTCTCATCCTGATAATGAATCTGCTATTTATGAAATTGCCTATTGTTATGAGCGTTTAGGAGACTTTGATAAATGTATAGAGTATTACAATAAATATATAGATAATAACCCCTACTCTTTTACTGCATGGTATAACTTAGGGAATATTTACTTTCTTAAAAAAGATAATACAAAAGCACTTTGGGCTTATGAGTTTTCCATATTAATAAATGATGATTTTGTGTCCGCTCATTTTAATATTGGTAATACATACATGCAAATGGAAGAATTTAAAAAAGCCATTTCCTGTTATGAAAAGTGTTTAGAAATAGATAATGAAGATGATTTAACGCTTTGTTATTTAGCTGAAGCACATGAGCGATTAGAACATTACGATTTAGCATTAAATTATTACAAAAAAAGTAAAGAATTAAATCCAAGCTTAGCAGACGCCTGGTTAGGAATTGGTATTGTATTAGATTTGGAAAACAAAACGGTACAAGCTATACCCTTTTTACAAGAAGCTGTTAATTTACAAACTTCAAATGCTAGTTTCAACTTAGTATTAGGAGAAGCATTATTCAAATTAGAACGTTATTCTGAAGCCGAAATAGTATTAGAAAGAGCCTTACAACTGGACAAAACTTACTCTGAAGCAATAGAACTATTGGCTAAAATAAAATTTGAATACAATATTAATGAAGCCATTGACTTTTTAATTAGAACTGATGAAAATCACCCTTTGGAAACTTCTTCACTAATGCTATTAGTTAGCCTTTTATGGTATAATGGAAGTAAAATGGATGCCTTGAGTTTGTTTAAAAATCAGTTTATTCAAAAACCAAAAGATGCAATAAAATTCTTACTTTTGCATTTACCTGAATCTACAAAGATTTCAGAATTTAACAATATTATCAACCCATTATAATGAGCAAAAACTTTACATTACCTTTTATACCGAATAGACCATTAAAACCAAGGAAGTCTGGTTTAACCATGATGATGGACAAAGGATTAAGCCTTAGGGAAACAGAAGATTTTATTTCTGCAAATGCTGAACTTACTGATATTGTGAAATTTGGATTTGGTACGTCATACGTAACTGAAAACCTTGAAGGTAAATTAAAACTATATAAGGAAGCAGGCATAAAAACTTACTTTGGCGGTACATTATTTGAAGCATTTATTGCAAGAAACATGTTTGATGATTATCGAAAATTATTGGACAAATTTGATATGGAACTTTGTGAAGTTTCTGATGGTTCAATTGAGATTCCTCATGACCAAAAATTAGAATACATTTCAACTTTAGCAAAAGACCGAGCAGTTATGTCTGAAGTTGGATCTAAAGATGAAGGAATTATTATTAGTCCATCTAAATGGATTAAAATGATGAAAACAGAATTAGAAGCCGGATCTTGGAAAGTTATTGCAGAAGGAAGAGAATCTGGAAATGTTGGTGTATTTAGACCAAACGGAACTGCACACACCTATTTGATTAATAAAATTATTAAAACTATTAAACCTGAAGATATTCTTTGGGAAGCTCCTAAAAAAACACAACAAGTTTGGTTCATTAGATTATTTGGGGCGAATGTAAACTTAGGAAATATTGCATATAATGAAGTTATTCCATTGGAATGTTTAAGACTTGGATTAAGAGGAGATACATTTTTTGAAGAATTACCAAAAGACGTAGAAGAAAGATTAAGACAAAAAGGAACTGAAGAAGTAACTGATGAAGACTAAAAAACCATTACTTGGTATTGCAGCAAGAGGACTTGCAATGGGAGCTGCTGACGTTGTACCTGGAGTATCTGGCGGAACTATTGCTTTTATTACTGGAATTTATGAAGAGCTAATTGAAACCATTAGCAATGTAAATTTAGGTTTATTAAAAACTTGGAAATCTGAAGGAATCAAAGCCTTTTGGAAACAATTAAATGGTAATTTTATTGTTGCTTTGTTTGTTGGTATCCTTGTAAGTATTGCCTCCTTAGCAAATTTATTTTCATATTTATTGGATAGTTTTCCAATCATAGTTTGGTCTTTCTTTTTTGGTTTAGTTTTAGCTTCAATTAAATTGATGACTAAACAAGTTGAAAAATGGAACATTTCAACTATTCTTGGCTTCATAATAGGAGCAGGAATAGCTTTCTGGATAACTATACTACCACCAATGCAACAAGCAGATGCGAATTGGTATATATTTTTATCTGGCACAATAGCTATTTGCGCTATGATTTTGCCCGGAATTTCTGGTAGTTTTATATTGTTACTCTTAGGGTCATATCAAACCGTACTAGGAGCAATCAAAGAAATTGATTTAATAAAAATCACTGTATTCGGCTTGGGCTGTATTGTTGGGCTTTTATCTTTTTCCCATCTATTAAAGTGGATGTTTAAAAAGTACGAATACGTAACTATAGCAGTATTGTCTGGCTTTTTGTTAGGATCTTTAAATAAATTATGGCCGTGGAAAGAAGTTCTTTCTACCAGGTTAAACTCTCATGGAGAAACTGTACCATTTATTGAAAGTAATGTTTCACCTTTTTCTTTTGAAAGCATTACAAACACGTCTAATCAAATTGGGTATAGTATTGGTTTTTGTATTCTAGGATTTCTAATTATTTTTGTATTAGAAAAATTTGGTGATAAAACTGAAAAATAATTCAGTTACACTCCTCCGCCCTCTTTAAATTCTTCAAATTTATTACAAAATAACGCAATACCTTTGTAATTGTAATAGTAATACTATTTACGCTTTTACAATTAATAACGATAGATCAATTAAAAACGCCTATAAAGACGGTATATATATAGATATCTAGTTATATTTCCTACATTTCAATATTATTATGTTATTTTTACTAATACAATTATACCTATTTAACGTGTTTTTTGGCAACAATCAAAGGTATTATAAAAGTAAAATTAGGTTTAACCCAAAACACTAACACTACTTAAAAACGTAGTAAACATGGAGATTACAACAAGTATTTCAACAGCTTATTTCACGTCACATATAATTAATTTTATATATTTTATAAGTAAAAACGATCATTAAGATTACAATAATCTCTCACATTTGGTTATACAACCAATAAGCAACCATTTATCTTTGTATACCGTATAAATAATACACAAACACAATTATGAAACGATTATTACCTATATTACTAGTACTTGTTACGCTTTTAAATTACTCTTTTAAATCGCCACAAAATAATTCTAGTTATTTTATCCAGTTTAAAATAAATACAATTTCTA
>Ga0209291_1003139_pt1 | contig 12566 bp, 16 predicted proteins | sample GOMGulsemesocosm_FD_184633 | JGI IMG/M metagenome (GOLD analysis project Ga0209291, IMG submission 184633) | Methane-oxidizing microbial communities from mesocosms in the Gulf of Mexico - GOM9B Gulf of Mexico (SPAdes) (version 2) | ecosystem: Environmental > Aquatic > Marine > Cold seeps... | reverse complement strand
CACCTACAATGCGGTGACCTTTAAGCGCCATTAAATTCGCGTCTTGAGACTGTTGTAAAAACGCCGTATCCAGTTCACTTGATGCTAATGTAAATGGTACATTCATTTTAGAACGGTTTACACTTGCAACATTATTGCTATAGAAATCACTGCTATCAACATAGTCATACAGTAGTTTGGCTTTTTCTGCGTTAATTTCTTCGATAGCAGACAGACCGCCTTGCGCTTTTAACCATTTGAATACCAGACCGGCTAGATACCAAGAATAAGTCGGTGGTGTATTAAACATTGAATCATTTTCAGCCATCAATTTATAATTAAAGATTGATGGGGTTTCTTGCTTGGCTTTGTCGAGTAAATCATCACGAACAATCACAACACCCAAACCAGATGGACCGATATTCTTTTGCGCGCCAGCATAAACAATACCGAACTTACTTATGTCTAATGGTTTAGAAAGGATGTTTGACGACATATCTGCAACTAGAGGTATATCACCTGTGTCAGGGATATCATTAATTTCAATACCTTCAATTGTTTCATTTGGACAGTAGTGCACATAAGCAGTGTCTGTACTTGATACTTGCCATTGTGAAGCAGGTTTAACGGCAACCATGCCATCTGTGCTTGGCATGAGAATATTTGATTCATTCACTTGACAGTATTTTTTACCTTCAACTACCGCAGACTTTGACCATTGACCTGTGAGGAGGTAATCGGCTTCAGTTTTATCACCTAGGATATTCAATGGCACAGCAGCAAACTGACCACGACCACCACCTTGCGAAAAGATGACTTTGTAATTATCTGGAATCGCTAACAAATCACGCAGGTCTTGCTCTGCGGTAGTAGCGACAGCCATGTAGTCTTTACTACGGTGGCTCAATTCCATGACCGATACACCGGTATTATTCCAATTGATAAATTCTTTTTGGGCTTGTTCCATCACTGCATGTGGCAACATTGCGGGACCAGCGCAAAAGTTATAAGTCTGACTCATATCCATAATCCTTGTTAACAAAGCAGCTTAAACGCTTAAACCCTTATTGAGTGACTATCTAATGTAAGCGATTAATGTTGTTTTTCAAAGTATTTATTTTCATGTAAATGAATCGATCTCTGGGCATACAAAACTGCGATGGTGGACAACGCGCTTTGTATTTTGATAAGCCAGCGGGTCTCGTAGGATATGATAATTTAATTTGATTACTTTACCGCCTTTTTAGGCAATGCCGAATTGGCGAAAAAAAGGATTAAGCTACCGACAGCCATTGATAACATCGCCAATCCAAATTTAGCGTCGCTTCCCATACCTACGATGAGTAAAAACAAGCCGATGACAATGAGTGATGAGCCTGTGAATATTGCCGCTCGCGGATGGGTGCTGACCAAACCAATCTGTTTAGCCGATTTCTTTGAACTTTGCTGTTTATGTGAATGTTTTGCTGATTTACGCTTATGCTTTCTTACTGACATAACATGCTCCAAACGCTGATAAATTAGGTATGCTATCGATTACTTAAACTAGTGATTACTCAAGATTGCTATTAATTAACGAGTAAAGCCGTCACAGTACTTTAACTCCCTCGATGATATCCATTGGTGTCAAAGCGTAATTATTTTTTACATAATTTTTAGCTGCCATAGAGTGAGCGAGACTAGCGGTAATCGTCGCATTAACAGCACTGTGTCCTTGCGCTAACAGTGCTGCAATCAATCCAGTTAATACATCTCCAGTTCCACCTTTACTCAGGGCATTACTTCCCAAGGGATTGATGTAGACAATATTATTATAGGCGATAAGTGAGTTCGCGCCTTTTAACAGCAACACAGTTTGAGGATAATTTATGGCAAAGAGTCTTGCATACTTAAACCTATTATTTTGCAGTTCTGTAACGTTTATATCTGCTAGTTCAATTAATTTCAACAGAGAACAAAACTCTTTAGGGTGCGGCGTTAACACCACATTTTCACCATTTAGGACTGTTTGAATCATGTCGCTATAAAATAAATCTGCATCTACAACTTTTGGCATATCACTGTTTAAGATCTTTTCCACTTTCGCTTCCATTACATCGCCGAGTCCCATACCGATAGCAACCGCAGTACAATTTTCTGGCAGGTTAGGATTTTGCATAATATGAAACGGTATATTTATCTCTTGCTCAGTAACCACAGTGACCAAGCCTACACCAAATGCAAAGGCGGCCTCAGCGGCAATGATGCCAGCCCCTTTTTTATTACCTACAATTACACTTAAATGACCAAATGTACCTTTGTGCGTGTTTTGTTTTGTTCGTAATGGTAGCTTTATATCTGAGGAGTCTAAAACAAAAGTGCTGGTGGTCGTTTCATAGATATTGCGATGTAGGCCTAAGTCACTGACAATGATATTCCCGGTATGCTCTTTAGCGACATCACTGTAAAGTTGAGTTTTCAGCGCTCCCATAGTGATGGTAATATGGGCGTAAAAACAAACACTACTAACACTCCCCTGCTTGTTTAACCCCGACGGAATATCGCACGCAATTTTGTGTCCAGATAAAGCGTTAAGCCGTTTGATCAAACGCTGTGATTCGTCATCTAACTCCCTGCTTAATCCGGAACCGAAAAGGCAATCAACAATGACGCTAGGTGGGTGTTCAAGTGATAACTCAGATAAGGAATCGATGATATCTATGCCTAACAGATTAGCTCTTTTATATTGTAGCTTGGCCATTATCGATTTCACGTGATACGGCACAATGATACTGACATCGTATTGTGAATATAAAAGTCTGGCAAGCGCGATGCCATCTGCACCATTATTACCTGAGCCACAAACGATCAGTATCTTTTCATTATTAAAAAACTGACCGCGTATATATTGCATCATTGACGCTGCAGCATGCTCCATCAATAAATCTTCACTTAACTCAAACTTATCAACACATCGCTTATCTAAAGTGTTCACATCATCAAATACTTTTTGCATCTTGTGACTCCACAATTGAGCATCTTTAGCTAAGCATACTTTATCTTCAGTCTGCTTGCTTTGGTTTTGATGATCTTAAATTAAGGCTACCAAACACATTAATTAATGCGCCAAGAATAATTAAACTACCACCACCCCAGGTCCACAGTGATGGAACTTCACTAAACAATAACCAACCAAATATGATTGAGAAAACGACTTGCACATAAGAATAAGCCGTCGCTTTACTCGCCACTTCAGTTTGCATGGCTTTGGTTAATCCCACCTGCCCTATTTGAGTAAAGATGCCAATAAAGACCAACAATACAAACGCTTCTATATTTGGCACAACAAAATCATCACCAAGTAAGATTAATGACAGCGGTAATGCCACAAGTGGGAAGTAAAATATAATCACAGAGCTATCTTCGCTACCACTAAGACGCTTAACAATCACATAAGCAATTGCACTTCCCAACGCTCCCAACAGAGCAACAAAAACACTGAATAAAGGTAGTTCAGTAGAGCCTGAAAATGTCATGCTTGGGCTAACAATAAGTAATAGCCCAATAATACAAAGCAGAATGCAGATAATAGTCGAGCGTTGAATACGTTCTTTAAGAAAAATTAAGGCAAGTATCGCCGTAAATACGGGATGTAAATATTGTAAAATAGTTGCCTCGGCTAAAGGTAAGGTAGTCACTGCGAAATAAACACAAATTAAGGCTAATGAACCAACAGCACCGCGCGCCATAAGTAGTTTTTTATTATTGCCCCAAACAGATATACGTTTACGACGTACGTCCACATAACTAATAATCAATGAAACAATCGCTCTTGCCGCTACGATCTCAAAAACAGGAATACCATAAGTACCGACTAATTTAACAAAGCTAGTCATAATCGAAAACGCCAATGCTGACATCAGCATGAACCTTACACTAACAGGAATACTTTTTATAAATTGAATTGGCATAGAGAGTGATTAACTTCAGATGATTAGAAATCGCGATTCTATAAAACTAATCATCGAAATGAAAGCAGTTTCAAATTGTTATCTAGCTGCATGAATCTTATTAATACGATTAATGTAATCACACCAGCGCTCAGAGTTACGTGGTGGTACGCTTGATTCACCCCGAATACCTAACTTAAATTCAATAACAGAACGCCATTCTGACGAGCCTAAATCAGGCCCATGCCCTTGCCCATCATCAGTCACTAATTCGCGTTCTATCTTAGAGTACCATTCATTCGAACAGGCTTGCGGTGTTACATCGTTAATGACCGGACTAGTCGTCGCACTCCTATCTGAACCAGAACATCCGATCACAACAGCACCCAATGATGCAATCAGTGTTAATTTTACTACTTTCATCATAATAACTTCCTTATCATAGCTACAGTTTAGCGTTATGTTTGCGTATACTGCAGCGATTAAATTAATACCAACACTAATCAAAGATGGTGCAAAACAATGATTATTTTTACCACGAACTTAGGTGACATCGAAATTGAACTGAATATGGAGCAAGCGCCTGTCACATCAAAGAACTTTCTACGCTATTGTAAAGATGGTTTTTATGAAGGTACTATTTTTCATCGCGTAATTAAAGACTTCATGATCCAAGGTGGTGGTTTCACTGAAAAAATGCTGGAAAAAAAGACTCGTCCAGCCATTGCTAACGAAGCCAATAGAGGCCTTAAAAATGTGATTGGTTCAATCGCAATGGCACGTACAGATGCGCCACATTCTGCGACAGCACAGTTCTTCATTAACTTAGATGACAATGATTTTCTTGATCATACAGCGACGACAAACGCAGGCTGGGGCTACACGGCATTTGGTAAAGTGACAGCAGGCATGGATGTTGTGAATATGATTGCATTTTCTAGAACTACAACAGTAAAAGGTCACGAAGATGTACCGAGTGAAGCAATTATCATTCAAAAAGTAGTCATTAAATAATGCATTCGGATGCCATTTGTTATTAATGGCATCCTATTTTACTACTTAGGCTATCACTTCGAACGACGACATCCCGCTTGCTTTAATACGCGCGTTGTCGATGCTGGATTATTCTTTAACGCCTTAGGTGGACGTATCGGTCGTTGCACCAAGTTCCCACTACAGTTCGGACATACATAATTCAATACGTTTTCAGCACACTGTAAACAAAACGTACATTCAAATGTGCAAATAACTGCATCCTGTGCAGACGCAGGTAAATCTTTATCACAGCATTCGCAATTCGGTCTCAGTGCTAACATATAGACTTCCTTTGTTGATCATCATTCTTCTTTAACTTTATAAATGACATAATTCACTGAGATACTGAATTTGTTGATAATCACCACTCACCTCTTCCGGTGACAAATTAGGCCGATACCAAATCGCATTCAAGCCAGCCTCGATAGCAGGCTCAATATCGCGATGTAATATATCACCAACCATGGTAACTTCGCTTGCATCAACACCAAGTGCTTCGACCACAGCTTGATAATAAGCAGCGGTTCCCTTACCAAGGCCTAAATTTGATTGGCAAAAAAACTCCAATATGTAGCCAGCAAGTCCAACTCGTTCAAATGCAGCTTTAATATCCTCTTCACTTGAATCCGCAGCACCAGTCGCAACATACAGTTTACAACCCTGCTGTGACAATAATGCCAACGTATCATGTGCCCCTGTGATGGCTTCTACATGTTCCCAATTACACATTTTACCTTTCATATGCGGTGGATTAACCATTAAGGTTCCCCCCCAATCAAACAGATATATTTTAGCCATCTCTCGCTCCTTTACACAACAATTAACGATAAGACTGTTAAGCTATACTTAGCCACATTAGTTACTGATAAGATTCTAATAACATAATAATTTTAGGTATCTAGCCGCTATTTTTGGGTAAGAACAAGAGAGCTAAAATATATCATAGCAGTACCTGATAGCCTTTGAACCCAACTCCCAATCTTGGTGTTTTTAGCAGATGATTTTATTTTATCTATGGCGAACGTTATACCGATAAACCACATAAATATAATGCTGGCATGAATTGAAACTAACGAAAATGCATTGAAATACGAAAAATTATCGGGCGATATGAATTGAGGAAATGCCGCCAAGTAAAACATAGACACTTTTGGATTTAGAATTTGAGTAATGAAGCCTTCATTAAAATAGCCAATGCCTTTCTTTTGTGAAGGTATTGCTTCATTCGTTTCATTATCATTACTTGTTGTTTTGTAAGAGCTGATAATCGCTTTTACGCCAATATAAAACAGGTACCCTGCACCTAGTATTTTTATGATAAAAAACAATTCAGCAGATTGCATCAATAAGGCCGAGAAGCCGAATATAGAAAGTGCGCCATGAAAGAACGTTGCCGTGGTTAATCCAAAAATATTCAGCACGGAAGCACGCGTCCCCTGCGACGATGCCGTTTTTAGGATTAATACACCATTGGGTCCAGGTGATACAACCAAAAGTAACGCAATTAAACTAAATGCTAATATGTCATTCACTATCATTCACTCCTTTTTAATTAAGATAAGACACACTTTAAAGTTCAGTGTCAATTCAAGTGATGGTATTAAATCGCGCCATGTGATAAACATTCACATATTGACCATTTCTGAACGCAAATGCTTTCGACTCACCTTCAATAACAAAGCCGAACTTTTCATACAGGGCAATCGCAGAATGATTATCGGTATAAACGGTTAGTTCAATACGCATGATATTAAGCCAGTTATCAGCTAACTCAATAATGTTCGTGAGTAAAGCACTGCCTACCCCTTTGCCTTGATAGTGGTCTTTAACGCCCATGCCGAATGAACCTACATGACGCCTGCGCATATTGCTACATACTTCAAATCCTAGATTACCTACAATTTCGCCATTTATTTCAGCTACAAAGGAGTAGACGTTAGCAGGGACGTTAGCCATACGATCCGACCACCCATTAGCAGAGGGATTCGGTAGTTGCAGTGTGCCACTATAAGCGTTTTTACAGGCGTAAATATCTCGAATTGCTAAGCCATCTCCAGGCTCAGAGTGTCTTACTTTAATTTCTTCCATGTTATGTTACTCCGCTACAACTTAATTCAGACTGACATTATTAATCTTCTATATGCTGACTCACTAAATCAGCCATCTCCAACGATTCAAAATCGCCCTGTTCCACCAGCCCAGAAATAACCCCTAATTGATTTTCATGAGATTGATTTTGACTGACTTTCCACTGACCCGTTATCGATACAATTTCAAGCTCTAAACCAACAATGGCAGGTAACATTCTTTGAATGTATTCAAGTGGCGCATCGTTGACAGACCAAGGGTTTAACTGACCAGCTTCATGCAAGTCACTAAGCTTAGTAATGTGGTTTAAAATCCAGCTATCATCATGAATACACGTCATCGTTCCTTTCACATGTACGGCAACATAATTCCATGTTGGTACTGCTCTACCTGTTTTTTGTTTGGTTGGATAATGGTTTGGAGAGATATAGCCATTTGGGCCATGAAAAACGAGTAACACATCCGCGTTTTCGTTACTGTTATCGCTATTGTTATAACTTAATGTTTTCCATACTTTATTGGCTTTGGCAACGTGCCCTTGCAGTACATCAACGCCCTGAGATGTGGCAAATATAAATGGGATGTGATTAGCCTCTAAACCCGTTTCTGAATAACTGATTAACGTCGCCAGTGGATATTTAACAATAAGGTCTTTTAATGTATTGCTATCAGTTTGTTTAAACTTCCCTGGAATATGCATCCTCTCTCCTTGAAATAACATAACTAGTCAGTGTCTTGCTTACATTCTCAGTACCTTACCACGAATTATTCCATCAAATACAGAGCAAAAAACAAGTGCCTACATTCACCCCTTGGTTATAGTTTGGCTTGGATATGATATTTCCAAAACTAAGCATTCTTGCTCACAAATAAACGGCCCATGGACTTCTCCGGGAGGGCGGCTTGCGTAATCGCCCGCTTCTAACCAAACATCAAACGCTACATCAAAAAGCCGACCCGATACTATATATATTTCTTCTGGGTACTCATGAGACTTGCCACCAAACATTGAAGTATCTGCGCCCGCTTTAAATCGAGTTAAACGTGTGTAATCTCCCGTGACTTCATCCATCGATAAAGTTAACTGTTCAAGCTCACCGTTTGTATCAGCAATGACATCCCATTTGCTTTTATTCGCCGTTGCTAAAGCATTCCAATACTGAATTGTGCTTTTACTCATGACTATCCTTGTGCAATTCGTAATTTGAGACTGTAAATTCATTCAAAAACACAGAACGAAATTCAAATAAATCATTGTTGAAATTATGTTTATCCAACAATACAACTAATAACACACTTGCAAAGAGAAAGATAATTAAAGAAGGGAGGTTCACGCCATTTCGAGGTTAGGTAATAGTGGTAGTATTATTGCGTTATATTACAAATCGCGTGACGCACTTTACCATTTTTAGTTTTAGGCAGACGATCGACGCACTCAGTTGTAACATCTATATTTTCACCCAAATACTTTTTAATATTACTGGTTAATATACTTTGTTGTTTCTCTTCGAATATAGTTTCATCGGCCACAGCTAATACCCGTATCTCGTGTGCCGTATTTTGTACATACTGCGTTGCGATCAACCCCTGTACGCCCTTCTCTATATGGTATAGTGAGTATATTTTTTGCCCATCCTCTCCCAACAAATAATCTGCAACACGTCCTTTAATATGATCGATAACAGGAAAAGTACGACCACAAGGACAGCTATCCTCTTTAGATAAAACAACATGATCGCCTGTGCGATAGCGAATAAGCGGATACAAATGATTATTGAAATTAGTACCAACAATTTCATGTAATCCATTACCGCAATCGGTTAACTCGACGTGTGAGTAATCAGTTAAAATATGGTAGCGACCATACTCACAATTAGCAATTGCAGCCACTCGCTCAAACATGCCATACCAATCAAAGACTTTACATTTAAACCGCGCCTCAATGAGAGCCCTATCAGCTTGAGTGAGTCTTTCTGAAGAAGTAATAATTGACTTTAATTTACCAGGATAATATCTATCGTGGATCTCTAAGTATTTGGCTAAAGTGACAACTGAAGATGGATAGGCTTGAATGATATCCACGCCAAAGTCGACCATTTTTTCTATGTAAAGCTCTAATGAAGCAGGTGTTAAATGATAAGACGATAATAAAATTCTATTTTCAAAATATGAATAACGCCAAAAAGGTGCGTTTTTTTGCGCTAAAGGCACAATGAGATCGCCACGGATCCAAGCTCGTTTATCTCCGTGTTCAAACCCTGCCCACTTCAGGTGACGCGCAAGAAAAGCATTTTCACGCAACACTGAGGTCAAGTTTTGTGGAATAGAAAGTGGCATACCCATAGTTCCACTTGTCGTGCCATTAACGACAATACCTTTATAGTTAGATGCTTTAAACTGCGTGGGATTTTCGTTAAGGTCCATTTTTGTCATGGCTGGATACTCAGATAGATTACTACTATCAACTAAATCCAGGTGCTTATAATGACTGACATTTTTACGACTGTTCTTTAGCGTGAGACTAAGCTGTTGTTTGGTGTATTCCGTTGATTTGTTTTTCGCAGTTTCGTGCTTCAATATTAACCGTGAAAAATCATCATCACCTCTTTCTCTAATTACTTTTCGAGCTAACTCTTTAAATGATAATAAATAATTTTGAAAAAAGATGGGTGATTTTTTATAGAGTAAGCTCGAATACATTATCGAAATGTCCTATGCTGTAACGTTAATTGTAACTATAGATTTGAGAATCTAAATTAATCTGTAGTGCTAGCAAGTAAACTAACTAGGGTTTCAGGTAATCAAGCTAGGACTACAGCTGAACAATACAAACCGACCAACAGATAGAGTTTGTTGGCAAAGTTACAACATGACTTAACAAAAACTTCAATTGGATATTTTGCCGGATTTATCAATATACGAAGTACCAAATAAGTGCGATTTAAGCGCTAATGAAGTGTTAGTCATGATCACCAATACCTTATCGTTCCTATATCCTCAGCAACAAATTAGCGACTCAGAGAAATATAAAAACTCATACCAGCAATTAACCAGAAGAATACCCAAGAAATGTGCTTGCCTTTTGTAAAGGCCGAGGAGAACAAACCACTCACAATAAAGACTATGGCGATCACAATAAGAATTTGTTTTTGAATATCTTCACCTGGGCTCGATAATATGAAAAGAACAGCTGCGAATCCCCACCAAGCCACCGTCGTTAAATGCCAAGCAAATCTTAGCGTCCGCTTGGTAAACCAGTCGCTACCCAGCAATTTGGGCAGTTCTCTTTTAAATAACCGAATTAAAATATAACGTTCACCTAGATATGAATGCACTAGGCCTATAAATATTGCCAAAAAGGCACTCGTCTCTAACATATTACTCTCACCATTAATCTGTCTTAAAAAAGCAACAGCGCCGCTACCACTGGCCCCGAGCCTTAGCGAGCTTGCTATTTGTGAGTCATAATGATGGCATTAATTAGAAACAACTATCTACCTAAATAGCTGCAAAAACAAAAGATTAGTCAAAATTAAGGCTAAAGCATTAATAACTATTGTGGCTGAAGCATGTTGTTATTAGATATCACAATTTTCCGTATTCACGCTCTACTTTTGATATACGAACTTTGAATGTCTCATACCATAATTTACGACCCGTTTTTTGAGCTTCAAGATGTTCTGAGTTCGCTTTCCAGCTTTTGATTGAATCTATATCTGACCAGTAAGAAACAGTAATGCCAACATCTTCTCTCGCTGATTCTACACCTAAAAATCCTGGTTGTAGTTCTGCTAATGCCACCATTCTATTGGCCATTTCATCATAACCATTATCACCATCAGTGCGCACCGACGTAAAAATAACAGCATAATAAGGGGGCTTGGGTGTACTCGCTAATAGGGACATAACAACTCCTTCTACATTTTACGTTAACAAACCTGTTTGTTTTATCCGTATGGCTTAAATAAATCAGCCATAGATTGCCATACAAATCTGTATGTTGGCACTATTGTTCCTTCAGGAGCAACCCAAGAATCCGTTTGTTGTTTATGCCCACCAAGGCGAGTATAAAACTCTTGAGCTCGCTTATTTTGTTGGGTAACTAATAAAAACAATCCAGACTTGGGTGATTGTTCATAACACCACTCTGCTGCTTTAGCCAAAAGAGCCTTACCAATACCTCTAGATTGATGCGAAGTATCAATATGCAAATTGTCGATATAGGAACCCAATAACGGATCTTTATCCAGAAGAACACATATGAAGCCTATTACTTTTTCATCATATTCAGCGATGATTATACATTGGTTTTTTTGGGGGGATTCGAGTGATTTCTTCCACGAAATCGACCTCTCTTCAGGTACATTTTCAAGCAGGTATTTATCGCTAAGTATACCTGTATAACTATATCGCCAACTTGCTGTATGTATATCAGCAATGCGACTTGAGTCTTTGATAGTAGCGAACCGTATTTTCATATTTTTTATTCCTGCTGTAAACCAGTGTCTTATAATAGAGTTAGCTGTTTAGAACACCATTGCATGATCCACTAAGAACTTAGCATTACGATACACAAGCACCATTGACAATATCATCTATGCTCCGATAATTCTCTTATGCTTAAATGAATTATGACATGAGGTATGAAATAAATTACAAATTAAAGTGAAGATATATTGTGAAATAATAGTATTGGCAGTGACTTGAAGGAAAGAAGAATGTAGGCCAATTTGAAGCTGCAAAAACAGTGCACGACTAAGCACTATACAGCTAAATAAATCGCAACCGGAGGACTGTAACTCTAGCTTTGACCTAGATATTTAAGATAACGGTATTGCACCGGAGAAATAAAAGATATTTCCACTGAATTATGTGGCACAACACCAATCAGTGTCGCGTTAGCAATACGTGGGGAGTTCATCAGAATTTTAAAACGCCTAGAAATATTATTAACGCCACGAACCGGAATACCTAAAGCATCAGCGGCATCTCCAATTGTACATTCAAACTGAAACTCCGTCCAAAATTGATAACCGTGACCACCGTACATGTCATCTTGTGCAATAGCCGTTGACAGAAACCCGACATTATTAAACATCACATGTTGCTGAAAGATCATCGCTGAACGCGCTAAAGTACTAATCAATTTTTGTCGTGAACGCTGAAATAATTGAGTCTCAGAAAAATTGCCACAATTACACCCCATCTGTCCATCGGTTTTATTTTGACAAGCAATAAAACCAGCCATTCCGCCATTATGAGTTTCTAATAAGTACTTTGGAACAAATCCACCGTGACTCTTTAATGTATCAGGATCTCGAGTATCACCTCTGTAACCACGCATTAATTTCATTATTTATTCCCTATGTATAGTCAATTCTCCCACTCTGTTCAGGAGTGCAGAATATTAATATTGTCTAATTACGCCAACAGCACAATTAGTTCAAACGACAGCAATGACCATAACACCATAAAATATGGAGGATTCATTAAAAAAGCATGGGATATTTGAAAACAAGAATTAAGTCAAATTGA
>Ga0209291_1003138_pt1 | contig 12566 bp, 9 predicted proteins | sample GOMGulsemesocosm_FD_184633 | JGI IMG/M metagenome (GOLD analysis project Ga0209291, IMG submission 184633) | Methane-oxidizing microbial communities from mesocosms in the Gulf of Mexico - GOM9B Gulf of Mexico (SPAdes) (version 2) | ecosystem: Environmental > Aquatic > Marine > Cold seeps | place... | reverse complement strand
TGTATCGACCGACAACTGGCAAATGGTAGAGCCAGGTTTTGGTATTAAGGTTTGCCAAAAGAAGCAGCTGACCAGTTTTAAAATGGATATCTAATATTTCCTCCTAGTAACATTAACGCTAGCCCTTTTTGTATTCTTGAAAGGGGCTAGCTAATACCTCGATGGTTTTTCCTCACAAAAGTCGCGATTAAGTAGTTGTTAGTCGCGATTGAATATTTTTCATATCGCTATTTCTTATATTTTAATTGAAAGTGCAAGCTGATTTCTTCTCGGTTAAAGCACCTATATATTAATGATAAGGCTAATAGTGATGGATGATGCGCAGTTAATAGCAGAAGCTGAAATGTCCCCTTGTGTTGGAGTTTGTAAAATGGATGTCCCATCAGGTTGGTGTTATGGGTGCGGTCGAACAGATTCTGAAATTGCTGGTTGGCAAAGTTACCAGAACTCATATAAAAAAGAGTTGATAGCCCCTTTAGCTGATAGGGTTTCAACGCTTATTACTCAACGTAGAGCTGCTCGCAATAGTGAAAGAACCGTGGGTCGCAGAGTGTCACGCAGAAGTAAAGTTGCTTAAAACGCGTTTATTCTGACAGGCTTCTAATCTATCTATTAACTTTCCTCACGTTTTATATCTGTAAAAGGTAGCTCATGGCATATCGCTTAGGCATTGATACCGGTGGTACATACACTGATGTGGTATTAATCGATTCAAATCGCAAAGTAGTCGCCAGTTGCAAAAGTTTAACGACGCGCCAGGATCTAAGTCTAGGGATTGCCAGTGCGATGCTAGCGTTGCCCCAAGAATTACTCTGTAAAATTGAATTGGTCTCACTGTCTACCACTTTGACCACGAATTCGGTTGTGGAAGGGCGTGGTGGTGAGGTGGGTGTGCTGCTTGCAGGCTACAGTGAGCGCCAGCTTGAGAAATCTAATTTATTGAGCATGGTGCCTAAAAGCTCAATCGCACTATTATCGGGAGGGCATGATGCTACTGGCCACGAGTCCACTCCTTTAGATGAATGTGCAGCACGCGAATATATTTTAAAATATAAAGACCATGTTTCTGCTTTTGCTGTATCAAGCATGTTTGCCACTAGGAACACGGATCATGAGCGTCGTTTACAATTATTAGTGCAAACACTATGCGATAAACCTGTGGCGTGCGCGCATGAACTGGCTACGAGTCTAGGGGCTCCACAAAGAGCCCTCACAGCAGTGCTTAATGCGCGAATGATTCCCTATATTCAAGCACTCTTACACTCGGTAAAAAATATTTTAATCACTCAGAAAATTCAGGCGCCACTGATGATTGTCAAAGGCGATGGATCATTAATCAATACCCAAACAGCGCTTGAGCAACCGATTAGTACGGTGTTGTCTGGTCCTGCAGCGAGTGTGGTTGGCGCCTGTGCTTTGAGCGGTTTAAAAAATGCCATCGTGGTGGATATGGGAGGCACAACCACTGATATTGCTATTGTCACTAATGGGCAGCCAACGTTGAGTGGTGATGGTGCAAAAGTGGGTGATTGGCAACCGATGATAGAGGCTGTCAAAGTCTTTTGTGTAGGCTTGGGAGGGGACAGCGAGGTAGCAATTAAAGGCGCAAAAGGATTGGTAATCGGGCCTAAGCGGGTAGTCCCAATTAGCTTGTTGGCCAAGCAGCATCCCTGGGTTCGTATTCGGCTTGAGCAGCAATTGAAAGCCTACCCTAACGCTAGGCATAACAAGTTTGTATTAGCGCTAGAGGGTACCTCTGCGCAGCTTGACACGCTAAATGCTTCGCAACTAAGTGCTTGGGAGCGGCTTAAAAATGGACCGATTGAGTTGGATCAAGCCAGCGAAACAGATTCAGAACTTGCTAAATCACTGGCAAAATTACAGCGTTTAGGGTTGGTCATATATAGTGGCTTCACGCCAACAGATGCTGCACATGTACTGGGCTTGTCAGATCACCTAGATAAGCAGGCAGCGATAATGGCTGCCCAGATTTGGTCGAACCAAATGCGCTGTTTGTATGGTTTAGGGCGATGGGAAAATAACGATGCGCATGGGCCTTCGCGAGCGGTCATTGATCTACTGATAGAAAATATAACTGAGACATTAATCGAGGCCAGTTTGCATCAGTTAGGCGTGTTGTCTCAAGCAAAGAGTGCAGGGATGGCTAAGCTGTTAACGCAATTGATTGTCAGTCACCATGAAAAATCTTCAGATAGTGACCATCAAGCGTTGTTTAACTTAGACTTTTGTGCCGATTATCCATTGGTGGCAGTCGGTGCGCCCGCTAACAGCTATTATCCGCAAGTCGCTAAAAAGCTCAATATGCAATTGGTCATACCTGAGAACGCAGAGGTTGCCAATGCTGTGGGGGCTGTAATGGGTGCCGTTATTCAAAGATCAGTCATTAGTGTCTCGCAGCCAAGTACAGGGGTTTTTAGGTTATATCATAAACAACAACCGCAACAGTTTAGTGATTTAAACCTCGCGCTAAAATGCGCTGAAGCGCTCGCTTGCACAGAGGCGAAGTCTCTCGCAATAGCAGCAGGCGCGGGTATTATCGAAATCACCATAGAGCACTCAAGGAACCAAGTATCAAATCCGATTGATGGTGATGTGTTCTTCGATTGCGATATAACAGCCACAGCAACAGGGCGGCCTGGTTACGCAAAAATCAGTCATTGATAGCCTAGATTTTATCTCGCTGTTTCTGGATGGGAACTCACTTAGATTCATTCAACGCTTCTTGTAATAGTCCACCCCATTGACAGAGGCTATCTAATACGGGGTTGAGTTGTATTGCAAGTTCGCTTTGCTGGTATTCAACTCTAGGTGGCACCTGCGCAAAGGCCTGCCGGGTAATAAGTTGATCTTTTTCTAACTCTTTTAGCGCACGTGAAAGTACTTTTTGACTAATATCGGGAATGCTGTTTTTAATTTCACTAAAACGCAGTGTTTTATTACGTAGTTGGTAGAGAATGATAACTTTCCATTTTCCGCCTATCACATCAATGGCCATAGTAACGGGGCATTGGCTGATATCGCTTGGCTTGATTTGCGCATGACTACTTATATTTTTATTTTCACTGCACGCCTTTAATATCGCCATTACTCACCTTTATGTCTCTTAAGAACAAATATGTCCCTGCATTGTATTTACAAGATTAAGCCCTATAGTGACAAAAAGATACTATTAGTGATCTTTAATATTTATTGAGAGGGAAAGTGTAATGAAAAAAATTGAACTCATAAGTTTTAAGCTCTGCCCATTTGTACAGCGCTCTGTTATTACGTTATTAAAAAAAGGAGTTGAGTTTAAAATAACCTATGTAGATCTAGCCGACAAGCCTGATTGGTTTTTAGCAATTTCACCGTTAGGGAAGGTGCCTGTGCTGAAGTATGAAGATGAAGTGTTATTTGAATCTGCTGTTATTAACGAGTTTTTAGATGAGATAACGCCACCGAACATTATGCCCGCATCTGCTTTGCAAAAAGCCAAAGATAGAGCTTGGATAGAGTTCTCCAGCCAAATAATTATGGATCAGTATCGCTTGTGTGTGGCTAAAAGCGAAGCTGAATTTACTATTCAAAAACAGGCATTCAAGACTAAGTTACAGCAGTTAGAGCAAGTCGTAGAAGGGGGGTACTTTAATGGTGAGGCTTTCTCGTTGGTCGATGCGGCAATAGCACCAGTGATGACAAGAATAGCGACTTTCAAAAAGTACTACCAGATGGATTTTTTACAAGACACTCCAAAATTGGCCGCGCTCAGTGATCGATTAATCGCAGCAGATTATGTAAAAAAATCAGTGGTAGAGGATTTTGATACGTTATTTAATGCTCACTTCAAGCAACAAGGAGGTTATGTATTTAACTAAGTAGCTACCAGTAGAGAGTGCTCGCCTAGCAAAAATTGATAGGCTGAGGGTGTGTGGTTTGCCGGTTAAAAGCAGCCTAAGCGTTTGACGATAACGTCATTATCTTTAAGGCTTGGTAGTGAGAATTTTAGCTGCGCTTGCATTTGATCTGCGCTGGCACGTTTATCACAAAAGTTGGCTTTTCGCTGTGTGCTTTGGCTCATGATAAAGCTGCTACTATTTCCCGCCATGTCATAAATCATTTTGAAGTAACCAGCGGGGACTTGATGGCTTTCATCTGCATCGGGAAGGGTTGGCATTTCATTATTAAAGATAGGCCCAGTGATGACGAATAACGATTTGCGATAAGTCGCCGCTTTTCTCACAGCCTCTTCCAAGTTTTTCCAAGGGCCTTGATTAAGGTCTTTGTGTTGTGGGGTGATATTGCTCAAATAGTTGAGTTCTGACCAGTATCTTGAGCCTGCAAAAGAAGCAAGCGGGGCTTGGTGGCCTCTATCAGCTTGTAGCAAGCTTTTGTTTGCGCCTTTGTAATCTGCTTTTTCTAAAGTGCTGTCGCTATTAAGTAAGGGGTCATTGATCCATACACGCCCGGGCGTAGCGCCGAAATTGGTTGGATTCACTTCATAGGCAACCCAATCGGCAAACTTAGTTTCTGGGTTGTTAGAAAGTGCGTATAAATGGGCAAAAACTAAATCGTTGTCTACAGGGTTTTCAGGACAGCCATTGGGGCAGTGCACGCTTAATACGTCTGCATGTAGTGGGGGGGCACTCAAAAAAAACGCTAAAACAAAATATCGAAGAGGCTTCATTTTTATACTCATGAACTCAAAAGCGCCAATTTATCAAAGGATTGGCGTGCAAGCAAAGAATATAGATAGCAAATAAGAAATGGCTTTGAATAGTAGTAATTAAGTCCGGTTAACGCTGATTCAGTTGCATTTAATGTGCGGGTTAAATATAGCGCCGGTTAACTGTGCAACAAAGATTGGTATATGTGGTTGATGTAAAGGCACTCAGCTTGCGGTGCTGGAAAAAGGGTATGCTATTAAGATATACAATACTGATAATAAAAACAGTATATGTATATATTATCAGTTAAATACTGTGTATTCTAATCGAGTTATAAATAGATATGAGGAATATTCAATGCAGAAGGATAGATTAATACTTGAGCGAGAATTAGCCAGTAGCTTAAGTCGAGCTGGTGGGATTGCCCTTGCTTGGTTAAATGCTAAGCCTATTTATATGAGTATGAAAACAACCGGCTCAGGCAAAGATGCGCAAGTCATTGAAATGGCGATACTTGATACTGATCAAAGCGTTATGTTCCACTCACAAATACTGCCTTCAGTCGCTATTGATCCAGAGGCTGAGCTCAGTCATGGTATTAATTTAAGTGCCTTGCAGGGGAGACCAACGCTATCGCAAGTGCTTGCTCAAATAATGTCTATTGTTGAATACCGCCCTATTGTTATGTTCAACGCTATTTTTAATACCAGAATTTTAAAGCAGAGCTGTCAGGCTTTTGATTTGCCGATTTCTTGGCTGGATTCGTTAGCGGTAAATTGTGCGATGTATTTAGCGGCCAATGCGTACGGGACAAATAATCGATATGGCACCGTTTCAATGGCGTTCGCTATGCAAAAAGCAAAAGTGATAGGTTTCAGGGATGATAATGGCGCGGTTGCAGAAGGTTATGCTCTGGTGCAAATATTGAAATTAATGGCTAACCATCATGTGTCTGTAAAGGCGAAGTTGGCACTGGGGAAAATAAAAATTTCAGCGTGAGCTTGCCGCGCTAAGGGGGGCAACCTCTGGTTTAATCGTCATTGTGAGTTTTTATTGGCGCATCTTTTTAATGTGCATCCAGAAAAGCGGGCTACAGCGAACGTCTCTCTCATCCAGTCTGAACACCACTAGATCTAATTGTCTGAAGTAACCAAGCCGCGTCTAGTAGTGCTCATCTTGAGCGATTGAATTGCTCTTGCTACGGTCATGTCTCTCGATGAAAGCTGGTAATGATTTCCCTTAGTACTGTTAACCCGGTTTTCTATCGGGGCGCGCTCTGATAAGAATCGGCGTGTAGTGGTAAAGAAAACATAAAAGGGCGCCCGCCCAACTGATTATGGCAATATACATAATGTATGGGTGGAGGATAAAAATTACCATAATTCCCCGGCTAATCGCTGCAACACAAACCGTCAAAAATGCAAAAGTAATGACAGGAGCGGATTTTTTTTTCGCCCCGTATGCCCTAGAGATATGCGGGCAGTAAGCGCCATTATCATCGCGCCAATAAACCCTAAATTGATTAAGTGCATTGTATTTTTATAATCGATATCAAGCAGTAATTAACACAGCAATAAAGGTAAAAAAAACTGTAACTTGACCAAAGCGACCATAGCTTAGGGTATAGCCATGTTTTTCGGTGGTACCAAATATATAATCGATAGATGTGCAGTGCTAGCGAGAGCGCCAAAATCGCTGTTAGTACACTTTTTAGTATCCCTGCTCCTAATATTATCGATAATTGCGTTCCTAGTAATTTACTGATTCCTAAAGTGAGGATTAATATTTGGCAGGTTAGCGTGATGCATATGCTTTCTCGGGGGATATCTTGCTGTATAGCCATCGATTTAAAAAAGGGATAACGCGTGCCGTAATTAAGCTAATTAAAAATGCGAACCACCAACTTGTTGCATCGCTAATAGATTGACTTAATGTGAAATCGTTATTTGATATCGCGAAAATTTGACCTAGATTTAGAGCAAGAAAAACAACGAGTATGGGTACAAACATGAAATTTCGGAAATTTTATCCGTTAAGGATCATCAAAAAAGTACGTGAATGCTAATCACAATAACGAGGCTGTCGGCAATAGCGCTAATGATTAATCCGCGCTGGTTCAAATTCGTAGCGACGCGAGCTGTTAACCACAGGGTTAACAAGGCAAATAGTTTTATGCCTTTGATGTTATCTTGTCCATGTCTGTGCAACTGTCAGTAAGAAGCCTAAAACAGCTGCCATAACAAAGCCAAATTGAAATTAATGGGCGTGCCATGGGAAAAATGCAATGTCACTGTTCCAGGGCCAAAGCCGCTTAACGTTAAGCTAAAGCGCACTAATAACCAGTTAATGTATATGGCACCAATTAGAAAAAAGGGCGGAATGCGAGTTGTAAGATGCTCAGTTGGCTGGCGGGCTCAAAAGGGGCTGAACTAATGTTGAGCATATCAAGTCTCGATTAATTGCGATGAATAAGTATAGCAGAGGCATCAAGCAGAAGCGGCGTATCGATAATTCTAAATTCGGCGATAGAACAGGAAAAGAAGGGCTAGTAATTGGGGTGCAAAAGGGGCTGGAAAACTTGCTAGTCACCTTCTTGGTGAGAAGAGTATTGTATTGTTTTCTTGGCGCATCAAGAATTTGTGCTCTATTCGTGATTCAACTGCCGAATCTAGGAAAGTATTTGCTGGTTTTTTAACGCTTGATAGGCCGTCGTATTTAGTCCTGATTAATTGTGACAGGGTTGGGGGAAGCAATGAGATATGCATCAGCAAATTAGATTTTATAGGAAATAGAGCGGCTACCAAGGTGGAGCCGCTGAAGAGGGGGGGTAGTCATTAACAAATTTCATAAGCGCCAATTTTGACTAAGTTAGCCATTAACTTAAGGCGCTGGGATGTTTTAATCATCTCCGAGACCTCTATTTCATCTTCTTGGGTTAGCAAGATGACAAACGGTTGCTCTTCTTTGGTTATTTGGCAGCACATACCATTTACAAAAAATAGTAGAGCATTTGGGTCTTTGTTATCGCTGTACTGAAATGCGAGACGGGTTCCCGGTATTTTGTTGAGGGTATTGCCTTCTTGTATTGCTTCGCAAATATCATCAATACTGTTTTCTAAATAAAGTTCTTGTTGTTGCTCTTGGTATTTGTGTTCTGTCATATAGCAGCCAAACCACTGCTCAATTAGGCCGGGTTGATCAATATACTGTTTTAAAGTTTGTTTTATTTGATCAATGGCCTCAGGGGTAATTTGGGCGGAGTGTTCTTGAGGCATGAGATTAGGATCTGTGAATCTGAGTTCGCTGGATAAATCTTGAGCGGCGAAATCACTAAAATTTAACAGAGTCTCACTATGAGAGGGTGCTCTAAAACCGATAGAATACGTAGTGCAATCATCAGATAAAGCGACTCCGTTATGCCCGACCTTTGGTGGTATATAGAGCATATCTCCAGGGTTTAATGTCACCGTGTGCTCTGCGCTCCAGTCAGCGAGTAGCATGAGTTCGCTGTTGCTAGCCAGTGGAGAGTTTTCGTCGTAAATCCCGCCGTATTCCCATTGCCTTGTCCCTGTTGCCTGTAGCAGAAATACATCGTAATTATCGTAGTGCGGACCTACACCACCTCCTTTAGTCGCATATGAGATCATTAGATCATCAATACGCCACTGAGGTATGAAATCAAACATTTTTAATAGAGCGCTAGCATCGGGGTGCCAGTGGTCAACGGCTTGAACTAGCAAAGTCCAGTGGCTCTGAGGCAGTTGTTCAAAGTCTTGCTCATTGAGAGGGCCGTGCTTCATTTGCCATTGATCGTTGTCTGTTTGGGCAATAATCAATCGAGATTCCACTTCTTCTTCAAGCGCGAGACCGGCCAATTCGTCAGCATCAATAATAGGAGCAAAATTTTCAATAGCGTTACGGATGACAACAGGCTTCTTCTGCCAATACTCTTTTAAGAAGGTCTCAAGAGGTAGCTCGCCCAGTGGCAGTTGTTTTATCATAGTTAAAGTCTCTTCTTTAAAGGTTATTTCTGTAGGTCATCAATGCGTTTTTCAATAGAAGAGAGCACGCCTCTGAGCATACCCAGTTCCTCTGTTTCCGGTCGTGCTCGATTGAAAAATCGTTGTAATTTCTGCATGGCGCGGCCTTCGTGTTGAGGAATTAAAAAGTGCGCTTTGCGCAGCACTTGCTCCAAATGTTGATAGAAATATCCCATATCTTTGTGTGCCGGAAATGTCGCTTCGATATCGGCCGTTGGTTGTTCGCTTGCTAGCCAGATTTCATAGCAAACAATTTGAATGGCCTGTGAAATGTTGAGTACTGGGTATTGCGGGTTGGTGGGAATAAACATATGAAAATTGCACAAGCTGAGCTCTTCATTGAGTAATCCTTTGCTCTCACGGCCAAACAGAATTGCAATATTTCCATGTTGCGCTTCGTTAGTTATTTTATTAGCGCTCTGTTTGGCATCTAATAGTGGTAAATCAAAGGTTCTATTTCTTGCGCTTGTACCGATAACTAATTGACAGTCTTTGATGGCGTCATCCAATGAGTCGACAACCGTAGCGCCATCTAATACGTCTTGTGCACCGGCGGCGCGTGAAGTTGCTTCTGCATGTGGAAAATCAACGGGGTCAACTAAATATAAATTAGAGAGTCCCATATTTTTGAGTGCACGGGCAGCGGCACCTATGTTTCCAGGGTGGAAGGTATTTATGAGCACTATACGGATATTATTTAATGACATGAAGTATCGGATTCTGAGATAGATTAAAAAGTTGATATTATTTTAGCAGCAATTAGCGTTTAAATAATCAACTATATCACGCGAGTATCCAGATGTAGTTGATGGTTAAAGCTTTGCTACGGGTGAATATCAAAGGCAAAAAAAATCCCAAGTGAGCTTGGGATTTTTTGAACGGTATTTACAGTTCTAAAAGGAGCCTTGAGTCAGGCTCTTTTGTGTAACTGTTAGCTTAGTCTTCGCTAGATTGTTGTGCTTCTAATTGGCGACGTTTGATTTCTCTAGGGTCGTTAGCTGCTCGAGTGCGGCGTCTGGCTGGCTTTTTCGGGCGTTTTTGAGGTGCTGGTGAAGGTTGTTCGGCCTCTGGTGTCGCTTCAAAATTAAGCTCTGGCTGAGTCGTTGGTTCAGTGATGGTTTCTTCAATAGCAGCTTCTTCAGCAGCAACTTCTTCAGTAGCGACTGTTTCAATAGTAACTTCTTCAGCAGCGGCTTCTTCAGCAGTGACTGTTTCAGTAGCAACTTCTTCAGCAGCAACTTCTTCAGCAGCAACTTCTTCAGTAGCGGCTTCTTCAGCAGTGACTGTTTCAGTAGCTACTTCTTCAGTAGCGGCTTCTTCAGTAGCGGCTTCTTCAGCAGTGACTGTTTCAGTAGCGGCTTCTTCAGCAGCGACTGTTTCAGTAGCGACTGTTTCAGTAGCGGCTTCTTCAGTAGCAACTTCTTCAGCAACAACTTCTTCAGTGTTTTTAGATTGAATAGGTGTGTCGTTAGCTAGGTTGCTATTGGCAATCGCAGCGGCAAGTTCTGCTGATGCTTTTGCAAATTGATCAGAGTTCTTATCTGTCTGCTGTTCTTTAGCTACGACGGTCTCAGAAGTGCTCTCTTTAGTAGTAGCTGCTTCAGGTGTTTTCTCTTTGTCAGGACTAGACTGGGCTTTCTGAGCTGACTTTTCTGCCAAAGCATCTGAATCTTGAACTAAGTTGCGGTTGGCTTTGCGAGAGTTGTTCCTGCGGCGCTTTCCACGACCAGCGGGTGCAGGAGTGTATTCAGTGTTGTCTACTTCAGTTGCTTCTTGGCGCTCAGGTCTTGGCTTCTTGTTGTCATTGCTCTTACGATTGCGACGACGGCTAGGCTTGTTTTCATCCTGTGTTTTCTTTTCAGGGATGATCGAAGTTTCTTCTGAGTTAACCGTAATGACTTCATCTTGACGGCCGTTACGACGTTTGTCTTCATCTCTGTCACGTGGGCGTCTAGAGTTTTTGTTGGCTCTTGAGCGCTGGCTGTTATCGCGGCGTTTACGGTTAGAGTTATTTTTTCTAGACTGCTCAGGCGCGCTTTTAGTCGGCTTGTCTTCTTCAAAAAGGCTACCAAGACCAATAAGCGTTAATAACTGTTGAACCAGTGATTTTTTAGCTTTGCTTGTCGTGGTGCGCTCTGTAGTAGTGGGTTTGTTGCTTTCAGCAGTATTCGGTTTAGCTTTTTGCGGAGCTTCTGGAGCAGGTGTTTTAGGCGAAACAGATTGAACAGCGGCTGCTTCACGCTTAACTTGTTGTTCTGAGTCCGCTTGGCTGATGTATTCAATCTCTTCAGCTTCGGGCTGCATGTTGTAGCTAGTGCTGCCTGATGCTGTATCAGTGTTGTCATCACGAAGTCTGACAACTTCATAGTGAGGTGTTTCCATGTTCGGATTAGGCACGATAACAATACGTACTTTTTGGCGTACTTCAATCTCATTGACAATACTGCGCTTTTCGTTAAGTAGGTAAGTCGCTACTTGAACAGGTAGGATTGCTCTGATTTGAGAAGTGCGATCTTTTGCAGATTCTTCTTCAATTAGGCGCATAATGGATAACGCAATTGACTCAGTATCTCTGATTGATCCTTGGCCGCTGCAGCGTGGGCAAACAATGCCTCTAGATTCAGTCAGTGAAGGGCGCAATCTCTGGCGAGACATTTCAAGTAGGCCGAATCTTGAAATTCTACCCATTTGAACGCGTGCGCGATCGAGTTTAAGAGAGTCTTTTAAGCGATCTTCGACAGCTCTTTGGTGTTTAATGGGTGTCATATCAATAAAGTCAATGACGATTAACCCACCAATATCACGCAAGCGTAACTGGCGAGCAATCTCTTCGGCTGCTTCTAAATTGGTGTTTAGTGCTGTCTCTTCTATATCACTACCTCTGGTGGCTTTTGCAGAGTTGATGTCGATAGAGACAAGTGCTTCTGTAGGGTCAATGACAATTGAGCCGCCAGAGGGTAGTTTAACTTCACGTTCAAAAGCGGTTTCTATCTGCGCTTCGATTTGAAAGCGGTTGAAAAGTGGAATTTCTTCCTGGTAGCGTTTAAGCTTGTTTTCATAAGTCGGCATGACTTGTTGAACAAAAGTTAATGCTTCGTTAAATGCTTCTTGTGTATCTATAAGCACTTCACCAATATCGGCACGCAGGTAATCGCGGATGGCGCGAATAATGACATTGCTTTCTTGGTAGATTAAAAACGGCGACGGCTTTTGGCTGCTTTGCTTAATGGCATCCCAAAGCGTGCTGAGGTAGTCTAAGTCCCATTGTAGGTCTTGTGTTGAGCGACCTACGCCTGCAGTGCGAACGATAATGCCCATGCGGTCAGGAACAGTAACACCATCTAAGGAAGCTTTTAAGTTGGTGCGATCATCGCCTTCAATGCGGCGTGAAATTCCACCCGCTCTTGGGTTATTTGGCATTAATACCAAGTAGCGGCCGGCAAGTGAGATGAAAGTTGTCAGTGCTGCGCCTTTGTTGCCGCGCTCTTCCTTGTCAACTTGAACAATAACTTCAGTGCCTTCTTTGACGACATCTTTAATGCTTGGGCGTCCGCCTCTTGAAGGGGATTTGATGAAGTATTCACGAGAGATTTCTTTAAGCGGTAAAAAACCGTGACGGTCTGAGCCGTAGTCAACAAATGCAGCTTCTAAACTAGGTTCAACTCTAGTAATTTTGCCTTTGTAGATGTTGGATTTCTTTTGCTCTCTATTGCTAGATTCAATATCTAGATCATATAACTTCTGCCCGTCTACTAGGGCAACACGCAACTCTTCAGGTTGAGTTGCGTTGATTAACATTCTTTTCATTTTGCACTCTCATTAGTGGAGCGCTTAATAACGTTTTAAATAACAAATTGTGTTG
>Ga0209291_1003136_pt1 | contig 12570 bp, 9 predicted proteins | sample GOMGulsemesocosm_FD_184633 | JGI IMG/M metagenome (GOLD analysis project Ga0209291, IMG submission 184633) | Methane-oxidizing microbial communities from mesocosms in the Gulf of Mexico - GOM9B Gulf of Mexico (SPAdes) (version 2) | ecosystem: Environmental > Aquatic > Marine > Cold seeps | place... | reverse complement strand
ATCTGAGTTTAAAACCATCACATTTAGTGCGCGTGGCGGTGGTACTGGCACCAATGGTCAGTCATTAAATAACGGCATTATTGTTGATTTGTCTCGCCATATGAATAATATTCTTGAAATAAACGAACAAGAAGGCTGGGTTCGTGTTCAAACAGGGGTTATTAAAGATCAGCTAAACCAATATCTTAAGCCTTACGGATTTTTCTTTTCCCCTGATTTATCAACATCTAATCGAGCGACACTTGGGGGCATGATCAATACGGATGCGTCAGGTCAAGGCTCCCTAGTGTATGGCAAAACCTCTGATCACGTATTAGAGCTGACCAGTGTACTGATGAGCGGTCATGTACTTGAGACTAAAACGCAATCTACCCAGTCGGCGCGCCAAGGTGGTGAAGAGCGTCAATCGTCAGTTATAAAACAAGTGGCCGATATTTGTCATGATAATCGCGCACTTATCTTAGCTAAATTCCCCCGACTAAATCGATTTTTGACCGGTTACGATCTAGAACACGTGTTTAATGATGAGCTGAGTGAATTTAATTTGAGCCGTATTTTAACGGGCTCAGAAGGCTCTTTGGCGTTTATCACGGAAGCAAAACTTAATTTAACGCCTATTCCTAAGCTTCGCACGCTAGTGAATATTATTTATGATAGCTTTGATTCCGCCCTAAGAGACGCGCCAAACCTCGTTAAAGCCAATGCGACATCGGTTGAAACAGTGGACAGTAAAGTGTTGGGTTTAGCCAAACAAGATATTGTGTGGGACACGGTGCGTGACTTAATTCCTGAGCGTAAAGATAAAGTCACCGATGGTTTAAATATGGTGGAATTTGCCAGTAATGACAGCGATGAGCAGCATAAACAACTTGGTTTAATACGCCAGCGTTTAGACCTTGATATTGCGGATGAGCGGGGCGGTATTTTAGGGTATCAAGTGTGTCATGAATTACATGAAATTAATCGTATTTACGCAATGCGAAAAAAATCTGTAGGCTTGTTAGGCGCCACTAAAGGATTTACTAAACCTATTGCCTTTGCTGAGGATACAGCGGTGCCGCCAGAAAAACTGGCAGATTTTATTGTTGAATTTAGGGCGCTGTTAGACTCACATCAATTACATTACGGTATGTTTGGTCATGTTGACGCTGGCGTACTTCATGTTAGACCGGCGATGGATATGTGTGATGAATCCCAAGAAATTAAATTAGTCGAAATTTCAGAACAGGTAGTTGCCTTAACCGCAAAATATGGCGGCTTAATGTGGGGAGAACATGGCAAGGGGTATCGCAGTGAATATGGCCCAGAATTTTTTGGTGAGCAATTATTTGAACAGCTGCGTGTTATCAAAGGGATATTTGATCCCGATAATCGCTTAAATCCTGGCAAGATTTGTACCCCCATTAACGGTGATCACCAGTTAGTTAAAGTGAGTGACATAAAGCGCGGCACCTTTGACCGCCAAATCCCCATTAACGTGCGCGAAGATTTCATGCCTGCCATGAGCTGTAATGGAAACGGACAGTGTTTTAACTTTGATGTTGACTCGCCTATGTGTCCATCGAGCAAAGTCACACGTGATCGCCGCCATTCTCCAAAAGGGCGTGCCACCATGGTGCGTGAGTGGTTAAGGCTCTTAAGTAATCAAGGTATCGATCCTGTGGCCCTTGAAAAGGCCGATTGCAGTGCATCAGTGTTCAGCCGGATAAAAAACACATGGATGAAGCATCAAGGTCAATACGATTTTTCTCACGAAGTAATGGATACCATGAAAGGCTGTTTGGCGTGCAAAGCCTGTGCGAGCCAATGTCCAATTAAGGTTGATGTACCAGGGTTTAGAAGCCGCTTTATTAATTTGTATCATCAGCGTTATTTAAGACCGCTTAGTGACCATGTCGTTGCTAATGTCGAGGGAACTAGCGTGTTATTGGCTAAATTTCCGCGACTGGCTAATCTGATGATGACGAATGTGCTGAGTAGTTTTATCCTTAAAAAAGCCATCGGCATGGTAGACAGTCCCGCATTGTCAGTACCAACCCTTGAGAGTCGATTACAAAAAAAATCTCGTTATAACGATTTTGACCTTAATCTTTTAAAGAAAATGCCCCGTGTTGATCAGCAAAAAATGGTGCTGGTGGTCCAAGACCCATTTACGAGTTTCTATGATGCTGATGTTGTTGAAGGCCTAATGAACGCCGTTGATAAATTAGGGTTTACGCCGATGTTATTACCTTTCAAACCCAACGGAAAACCGGCTCATGTTAAAGGGTTTCTCGCTAAGTTTACCCATATGGCGCAAGATGCCAGTGACTTTTTTAATCAATTGGCGACGTTGAATATCCCACTTGTCGGTGTTGATCCTTCATTAGTGCTTTGTTATCGCGATGAATATCATCAAGTATTAGGTGATAAACGTGGCGGTTTTAACGTGATGCTGTTCCAAGAATGGTTAACCCCAAAACTTAATGAAATAACAAATACGTCGGTGAGTAACGACGTTGAGTATCAACTGTTTGCTCATTGTAGTGAAAAGACCGCTATTGTTTCTACCCATCAAGACTGGATAAAGATATTTAAGCATGTGGGTCTCAATTTAACGACTCAAGAAGTTGGATGTTGCGGCATGGCAGGTACCTATGGACACGAGTCTAAAAATATTGATAATTCAAAAGCCCTTTACGCCATGAGTTGGGAAAATAAAATCAATAAAGTGGAGCAGACACAAGTACTCGCTACGGGTTATTCTTGCCGGAGCCAAGTAAAGCGTATCGATGGTTTCAAGCCGTTGCATCCGGTGCAAGTGTTAGCCAATTTATTACGTTAATTAATAAGTAAGGGGAAAGTAATGTCACTCAATGATTTGTCAAAACTGACCGAGCTATTACCTAAAGACAAATTACCAGGGATGTCATTTGATGCCTACCCATTAGATAAATGGCACCCTGAGCATTGCGGAGCTATGAATCTCACGATTAAAGCTAACGGCCAATGGTGGCATGAAGGCAGTGAAATAAAGCGCAATAAGTTAGTGTTGTTATTTAGCAAGGTATTATGCAGGGAAGGCGAAACATATTATTTAAAAACGCCCGTAGAAAAGATAGAGATCGAGGTTGAAGATGCCCCCTACATAGTTGTCGATTACAAGGTAACAACCCAAGAATGTGGGGATCAAAATTTGACCCTAATCACGAATATTGGGGATGAAATACCTTTGTCTCAAGAGTTTGCATTAGAGCTGAGAGGCAATGATAAAAAGCCGTATGTGTTATTAAAACGTGGCTTAACGGCGCTAATAAGCCGAGCAGTATTCTATGACTTGATTGAGATAGCCCTAAAACAGGATGGAGATGTAGGCAAAGAACTATGGTTGAGTAGCTATTCTCATCGTCAATGCTTAGGCGTTTTCTAGTTTAATAGTATGAAAAGTAACTTAGAATGCTACAATATTATTGTCGTTATCTTTAGGTAATAAGTTAGTGAATAATGACAATTTTTCAAAATCTTGACCGTTAACGGGGCGGCTGTAATAAAAACCTTGGGCGAGTAAATCAGGGTAACGCAGCATCATTTCACGTTGATGTTGATTTTCAATGCCTTCAGCAACTACTTTCAAGCCGAGCTTACTGGCCATAGCGATTGTTGCTTCGATGACAACGTCACTACTATCAATATCACTAATGAAAGAACGATCTATCTTTAGAGCATCAATTGGCAGTTTGTGAATGTATGACAATGACGAATACCCTGTACCAAAATCATCGATACACACAGCAACGCCGCGTTCACTGATAGCTTTAAGGCGCTTAATCACTTGTTTGATATTGAGTAAAAATATGGATTCAGTTAGCTCTAATGTAAGCCTGTTCGCTGGGAAACCAGTCGTTTTTAAAATGTCATCCAACATATTAATAAAGTTATCATTAAGTTGAATAGCTGAAACGTTCACAGACAATGTCAGGGGCTCTTGAGTACGTTGCTGCCAAAGAAGGCATTGCTCACATGCACTACGCAATATCCACTGACCAATCTCATTCATCATACCAGAGCGTTCTGCTTCTTCGACGAATTCTTGGGGTGGCACTCGTCCTAGTGTTGGGCTGTCCCAACTAAGTAACGCTTCCATGCCAACAAGGGTATTAGTTTTCATATTAACGATGGGTTGAAATAATGGAACTAACTCCTTAAAATCAAGAGCCTGTTTAAGGCCCTGTTGAATAGCAGAACGTCTTTGGATGTCTAAACTCATTTGCTGAGCAAAACTGCAATAACTTTTTGATCCTCTTTCTTTGGCTTTGTACATGGCTGTATCGGCATACATAATTAATGAACTAGGGTCTTTGGCGTCACCCGGATAGTTAGCCGCTCCAATACTTGCTGTTATTTGAATACTATCAATTTTCTCAATAGGCTGGGCAACTATGTCGAGGATCATTTGGCTAATGGCATCGACAGATTGACTGTCTGGACTCTGAGGCACTACAACAATAAATTCATCACCACCAAACCGACAAGGTTGATAGTTGTTGGGTAAATGCATGACAAACCTGCGCGCAATTTCTACTAAAACTTCATCACCAGCGCTATGCCCCAAATTATTATTGACCAGTTTAAAGGCGTCTAAATCTACAAGAAATAAATGGAAGGGCTCGCCACTTTTACACCGTTCGACTAAGTAATCATTAAAACCATAACGATTAAGTAATCCTGTTAATTGGTCATGATAGGCAAGATGGCGATAAGTTTGTTCTTTTAATTTTCTAGGAGTGATATTTTCTTGGCTAACTAAGAAATGTTGTTCTGGTAATAGTTTTTTTATTTGAAAATTGTACCAAGCCATGACACCTTGATTGATGGTTTGTCGCTCAAACTCAATTCTCGTGTCATGGGAAAACATATGATTTAATTCTTCCAACTCCATTTCTAACAATTCACATAAATCGATACTTTGACTGTTGTAGCTTTCAGAAAATTTTAGATTTCCGCTTACTAATGTCCCATTTTTATCAAATAGTGATTGAATTGTATTCCCTAATGAAAAGGTCGTGTCTCTTTCAACTTCGTCTTTATTTATAACGGCTTCGCACAAAAGTAAGTTATTGTCTTTATTATTGGATATGTTGGAAAAACGGATATAAACCTGTTTAGGAATGCCTTCGGGGTAGAGCGTCCACCAACTATTTCTGACATCTTTTCGGCATTCAGATGCAATTTGTTTGATGCTTCTTTCTATAACCTGAGACATATCGATGGAGAGGTCGCGTTGATATAACGGATTGTCAAAACTGTCATTCCATAACAACAACGCAGTACAATTTGCCCAACAAATTCGGTAGCTTTCAACATCATAGATCCACATCGGCGTAGATAGATGATTAAAACTATCGAGCTGTAGTACTGGGATATGACTAAATTGGGCTAATCGGTTATTGTCCATAATCGTCTTTAATAAGATTCCATATACTAACTATATGGAACCTTTCAAGATTTGACAATAAGCAATTAGTAATGGATTGATTTAAACCATCATTCTTTGAGATTTCTTGTTCGCAATAATATCGCGTGCTAGGTCGTCGGCGATGATACTTGTTTGGCATGATTTACTGTCGGCTTGCTGAAAAATGCTTAACAAGGTGTCGTAAATACGCTCAACCTTAGCGGTTGATTTGTCTTTGTCGTAATTATTATCAAATGAAACATTGATGATACCACCCGCATTTATGACGTAATCAGGCGCATATAAAATCCCGCGATTTCGTAACAAGTCACCATGATGCATTTCTGCTAACTGGTTATTAGCACACCCCGCAACTATACTCGCACTAATCATATCAATTGTTTGATCATTAATCGTCGCGCCCAGCGCGCAAGGCGCATAGATATCAACATCTTGATGATAGATTTCATCCAAACCAACAATAACAGCATTAAACTCATGAGCGACTCTTGCTAATGCTTCTTGATTTAAATCAGTAACAATCAGTTTAGCGCCAGCGTCATGAAGGTGACGGCATAGATGATAGCCAACGTGACCTAGTCCTTGGATAGCGACACGTAATCCTTTGACAGAATCTTTATTCAACTGATGCTTCACAGCGGCTTTTATACCTAAATATGTACCTAGTGCAGTAAACGGCGAAGGATCGCCACTTTTGCCTTCTAAACCTGCCATATAAGGCGTTTCTTGATGAGCTATCATGATATCTTGAGTGTTAATACCAACGTCTTCAGCGCTGTAATAACGGCCACCAAGGCTGTGTATGCTACGACCAAACGCTTTAAATAATTCAGGCGTTTTATCTTTTTTTGCATCACCAATGATAACAGCCTTCCCGCCGCCCATGGCTAAACCTGCAACTGAATTCTTATAAGTCATCCCTCTTGAAAGGCGTAACACATCAGTAATTGCGTCTTCTTCGCTGGCATAGTTCCACATACGGCAGCCGCCAACAGCAGGGCCCATAGTGGTATCATGAATGGCGACAATAGATCTTAGCCCACTTTCTTCATCGCTAAAAAAAGCAACATGCTCATGATTATCAAATGATGGTAAATTAAAAACAGACACGGTAACTCTCCAAATATACTCAGCGCTAATGACTGGAGTAAGACTATGATTATTATTATGTTCGCAACATATCACCCTGTATAGGGTGGTACTAGTCCTTTGATGTAAAAGTTATTTCACAAAGTGTAAAGATAAATTGATAGCAACCAAATTAACGCTAGTCACTTTCGTTAAAGTACCAATATCCGGCATTGACTAACTGTGTCAGCAAAGAAATGAATTGTGGTTCATTTAACCATGGCGCTAATTGTGATTGGCTCAATGTATTGGTATCAGCTAATAAACGCAGTGCCGATGTAAAAGTAGCTAGTGTGTATTTCTCACCATTGATATAGACGTCATCGAGTGCCCAAGGTTTATCAAAATACATACAACGCAAACCACCTAAACGGTGCAGTGGCTGACTTGATAAAATGTCTAAGATATCTTGAGATTCAAAAGGCTCTTGCTCATCGTCGATGGCTAATTCATGCTTGGCAGTTGACAGGTGCGTGCCATAAAAATCTGTGAGTACTTGTTCGTCACTAAGCATCTCTTGTAAGCTTTGTGTCAGGTTGTCTAAATCCTCTTCGTCAATGAGGCCGGGCGTTAATGTGGCACAACGCTGTGGGTCAACAACCATGTCTTTACCAAATTGATTATCGATCAAGTAATCAGCAAAGCCACTAAATAAATGAGACTTAGCAGTGGTACGATAACCAATTGAAAAGCTCATAGAGGGCTCTATTGCTATACCTTGATGGGGGAAACCAGGCGGAATATAGAGGATATCTCCAAGGTTTAGTTCGACATCAATAATGGGCTCAAAGGCCTCAACATGTAATAAAGCCTGATCGGCGATGACTTCCTTCAACTCATCGTTGCTACCTACTTGCCAGTGGCGCTTACCACTACCTTGTACAATAAATACATCGTAGTTGTCTACGTGAGGGCCAACGCCGCCGCCTGGAGTGGCAAAGCTTACCATCACATCATCGATGCGCCAGTTCGGTAAAAATCTAAATTGTGTTAATAATGCATCAACATTTTCATCCCAGTGATCAACCCCTTGAATCAATAGTGACCAGTGGCTTTCACCTAAATGGTCATAATTTTCAAAAGGGCCATGCTCTGCTTGCCATTGACCCTCTTTTTGCGAAACTAAACGGGATTCTATTTGCTCTTCCATCGCTAGACCAGCGAGCTCGTCTGCAGTAATGGGGTCTTCAAAATTAGCTAAACCTTGTCTAATTAGTAGCGGTTTTTTTTGCCAATATTGTTCAAGAAATTGCTGACGAGTGAGATTGTTTAAATTGACGCTATACATAGTGTTCTCGATTGAAGAGGGTAAATAGAATATGCCATACAAAAGTAGGCTCTTAATAAGGGGTATTGTATCTGCGTCTTCTTTAAAACACTAAAAGTTATTGTAGTTAGTCTGATAATGTCACACTTAGTATAAGTCTACGGCAGAGATGATTGAGTGAAAGGCGAATGAGAATAAAAAAAGGCCATGTATTTAAAAATACACAGCCTTTTTTATAAATCAAAAGCGATTAAGCGATATCGTCTACAAAAGCGATGGCACGGCCAATATAGTTGGCAGGTGTCATGGCTTTTAATTGTGTTTTAACGGTATCTGGTAATTCAAGCTTGTCGATGAATACACTTAAGTCATTGCTGTTAATACGCTTGCCACGTGTTAACTCTTTAAGTTTTTCATACGGCTGCTCGATAGCATAACGACGCATTACTGTTTGTACTGGTTCAGCCAATACTTCCCAGTTTTTGTCTAAATCAGCTAATAGGGCTGCTCTGTTAAGCTCTAATTTACTCATGCCTTTAAGCGTTGATTGATAAGCGATTACTGAATGCGCAAGACCTACACCTAGATTACGCAATACCGTAGAGTCAGTTAGATCACGCTGCCAGCGCGAAACTGGTAGCTTTTGAGATAAATGTCCCATGATAGCATTAGCTAAACCAAGGTTACCTTCAGAGTTTTCGAAGTCTATTGGGTTAACTTTGTGCGGCATAGTTGATGAACCTATTTCACCAGCAATGGTTTTTTGTTTGAAATGACCCAAACAAATATAACCCCAAACGTCACGATCAAAGTCTAATAAGATTGTGTTGAAACGACAGATTGCATCGAATAATTCAGCGATGTAGTCATGTGGTTCAATTTGTGTGGTGAAGGCATTCCACGTTAGGCCAAGTGATGTTACAAATTCTTGTGAAAATGTATGCCAATCAACTTCAGGGTAAGCACTTAGGTGAGCATTGTAATTACCGACAGCGCCGTTAATTTTGCCTAAAAATTCAACTTGTTTGATTTGCGATACTTGACGCACCAAACGTTGATGTACGTTGGCGAATTCTTTGCCCATAGTTGAAGGTGAAGCAGGTTGACCGTGTGTTCTAGATAATAACGGTGCATCTTTATAGTCGATTGCTTGTGTTTTTAGTTCATTAAGCAATTGTTCTGTGTAAGGCAAGATAACGTCATTAATACCAGCACGTAACATTAATGCATGCGACAAGTTGTTAATGTCTTCTGACGTACAAGCAAAATGAATAAATTCATTGATAGCATGTAACTCTGCATTATCGGCAACTTGTTCTTTTAGGAAGTATTCAACAGCCTTAACATCATGGTTTGTTGTGCGTTCGATCGCTTTACAACGTGCCGCGTGTGACTCGTCAAAGTTAACAACGATGGCATCTAAAAAGGCATTTGCTTCATCACTAAATGCTGGAACTTCAGTAATAGCAGGCGTAGCTGCTAATTTTTGTAACCAACGCACTTCAACTTCAACGCGAAATTTTGTTAAACCAAATTCGCTAAAAATTGCGCGCAGTTCTTTAGTCTTACTTCCGTAACGACCATCAACTGGAGACACTGCAGTTAGGGCAGAAAGTTCCATGAATATTTCCTCAATAGGGTAATTAAAATTGGGTTATTAGTTGTTTTGCATTATTAACGTAATCTTTACGGCTGAAAAATAGATGGCGACGTTTGCCGCCCATTTGTTGCCATAGGATGGCGGCGCGTACGCCGGCTAATAATAACGCTCTTATCTTTTTCTGATTAAGCGGCTGTTGCAAATGTGTTGGCGTGCCAGAGATATGGATTTTGGCCCCAAGCGGGCTTACTATATCTGTATAAATACTGGCTAAATTAGCGATAACGGCTTCATCATTTGTCGTGAAGTGATGGAGCTGACGTTTCACTTGATCCATGCGCTGACTCATCATTGATAATGAATTGTCAGAGCGAATTAATTTTCGGCTCAAAGAGACGAGCCCAGCCAAATATTTTGTTATTTCAATACTACGGCCTTCGCCGCCGTCTGATAGCTGTTTGATTAATGTGTCCATACCGACATTCAGAGCAGATAATGGCTGATAAACATCATTAATCGAATCGGGGGCAGTGCACAATAAGCTATCAATACACACACGCCATTTTTCGCTATCGACAAGACCTGTGCGCGCGATATCGTGTGCTAATTTGGCACATTGTGATAAAGCTGCAAAGGCGATGACTTGATTGTCTAAGGGAGTTAATGCCATATTAATTCCTAATCACTTCATCAATAATCGCGCCGCCTAAACAAACCTCATCGAGATAAAATACAGCAGATTGACCTGGCGTTACAGAGCTTTGTGGCTCATCAAATATCACGCGAACTTGGTCTGGTCCTGCAGGGTATAATGTACAAGGTATATCGGTTTGGCGGTAACGTGTTTTTACCGTTAACTTAGTGATTTGCTGCGGCCCTTGACGATCAGTCCAATGGGTTTGGCTAGCCAATAAACCATTAGAGAATAAACGGGGATGATCGCTACCTTGACCGACGATTAATACATTGCGCTCTAAATCTTTGTCCACAACATACCAAGGGGCTTCACCGTGATTGGTTAATCCACCAATCTGCAGACCTTTACGTTGGCCTAATGTGTGGTACATCAATCCGTCGTGCTTACCAATCACTTCACCTTCACAGGTTTCAATCTGACCTGGTTGCGCTGGTAGATATTTGGCTAGAAAATCTTTAAATTTACGTTCGCCGATGAAACATATACCGGTCGAATCTTTCTTGTCATGGGTGACTAAGTCTTGAGCCAATGCAATTTCACGTACTTCGGGCTTTTCTAATTCACCGACAGGGAATAACGTTTGAGCAACGTGTTCACTGCCCAGTGTGTATAAGAAATAACTTTGATCTTTATTAGTATCAAGGCCGCGTAATAATTGCCATTGACCGTTTATTTCACGGCGACGTACATAATGACCGGTGGCAATATAATCGGCTTCTAAAGCTTCTGCAGCGAATTCTAAAAAGGCTTTGAATTTTATTTCTTTATTGCAAATAATATCGGGATTTGGCGTACGTCCGGCTTTATATTCAGCTAGGAAATACTCAAATACGTTATCCCAGTATTCGGCGGCAAAATTAATGCTGTGCAGAGGGATCTCTAATTTGTCACACACAGCCTGTGCATCACGTAAATCGTCTGCTGCTGAGCAATATTCATCAGTATCGTCTTCTTCCCAGTTCTTCATAAACAAGCCTTCGACTTGATAGCCTTGCTGCTTAAGCAGGTAAGCTGATACTGAAGAATCTACACCGCCGGATATTCCGACAATAACTTTTTTGCTGGCGTTGTCTAACATTGAAACCCTGTACTTTTGTGAAGTTAATCACTTATTAATCTATATCGCCCACTTTTATGTGACGAAGTTAACAAATGATTGGCATTTTTCGGGCGCAAATTCTAACATAACCATTAAGATTTGGGTAGTTCAAAAAAAGATATGTTAGACGGTTTATAAAATTTTGACGCGATAGTCATGCCATTAAGCTGGAATGTTAAAAGTGCATACCATCGCGCACGAAGGGTAAGATTAACTACCCTTTTATTTTATCCCACTGGCCATTAGCAAGACCGTCGAGTGTCCACTCACCTATTTTGTAACGGATTAATCGTAGAGTAGGGTGGCCAATATGTGCTGTCATGCGGCGTACCTGACGATTACGACCTTCTTTGATGGTGATTTCTAGCCAAGAGGTGGGGATATCTTTACGTTCTCTAATCGGTGGTATACGTGCCCATAATATTGACGGTTCAGCTATGATTCTTACATCAGCAGGCCTCGTAACACCATCTTTGAGCTCAACACCTTGACATAATTGTTCAACGGCTTCAGAAGAAGGGATACCTTCAACCTGCGCCCAATAAGTTTTTTCAGTTTTGTGTTCTGGCTCAGTTATCTGAGCTTGCAACTTACCATCATTTGTTAAAACCAATAAACCTTCACTATCTCGATCTAGACGTCCTGCTGCGTAAACTTCTTTTTCAGTGACGTAATCAGCCAGTGTTTTGCGACCTTCACCATGACTAAATTGGCAAAGGACATCAAAAGGTTTATTAAAGAGCACTATTTTTTGTTGTGTAATTGTGCGTTTAACCGCGGGGCGTTTATTGGAGGGAGGCTGTTTATCTGATTTTGGCGCCCGTTTTATCGAAAGGCGTTGTCGAGAATTAGTCATTAGGTCATTTCAAAAGGAATGCGATAGGACCATTGTAACAATAGCCCTAAAACATGTGAATGGATTGTGTGAACTAATTAGCTAATTCTGTCTCCATTGGACTTATTTTCTCGGCATGAGCGCCTTTCGGGCCACTTTGTAATTCATATTTAACTTCTTGGCCTGCTTTTAATGTACGATAACCATCCATTTCAATAACGGAATAATGTGCAAAAATATCTTCGCCACCACTATCTGGACAAATAAAACCAAAACCTTTTGCGTTGTTAAACCATTTAACTGTACCTGTAGCCATCATTCAATTCCTTCTGATTTATTGGAAATCCATTACCTAAATAAACATTAATTTCATATAAAACTATTTAAGTTTGGATATTAATACGAATTTAATACTAAAATAGTTAAACAAAATCAAATTTCAGTCAAGCGATAATTCGTTTTATTTGCTAAAATCTCTTTGATTTTTCC
>Ga0209291_1003135_pt1 | contig 12574 bp, 9 predicted proteins | sample GOMGulsemesocosm_FD_184633 | JGI IMG/M metagenome (GOLD analysis project Ga0209291, IMG submission 184633) | Methane-oxidizing microbial communities from mesocosms in the Gulf of Mexico - GOM9B Gulf of Mexico (SPAdes) (version 2) | ecosystem: Environmental > Aquatic > Marine > Cold seeps | place... | reverse complement strand
TTACTGACGAATACCTTCAAGGTGAATATCTAAATCTACGTGAGTAGAAGCTGGTCCTAATTTAGCAGGAATACCAAAATCTGCTAAACCAATTTTAGTGGTACCACTAAAACCAACGCGGTAACCGCCCCACGGATCTTTACCTTCGCCAATTTTAACGGCATCAATTTTAATAGGTTTAGTCACACCGTGCAGCGTTAACATACCTTTAATTACCAGCTTATCATCACCTAAATCTTTAACTGATGAACTAACAAATTTAGCTGATGAAAATTTTGACGCATCTAAAAAGTCATCACTTTTTATATGCTTATCACGATCACTATGATTTGAGTTAAAGCTTGTTGTATCAACGTTCATTACAATTTTAGTCGCTGAAACATTTTTTGCATCGTAGTTAAATTTTCCATCGAATTTATCAAAACGACCTGTTAACCAGCTGTAGCCTAAATGTTTAATCTTAAAGTTGATTGATGCATGAGCACCTTTATAATCAACAATATAATCTGCCGCATTTGCTAACGGGCTTAAAAGTGCACCAGCCAACGCAGAGGCCAAAAGTAACTTTTTCATAATTTTTATCTCTATTTTTGCCTGTGACCAAGCATTCTTTTAAGGGTGTTATCTTTGTCGATAACGTGATGTTTTATTGCTGCAGCGCCATGTAGCAAGGCAGCTGCGATAACAGCATAAGCCGCATATTTGTGCGCTGTGCCAGCAATATCTTCTTGATTACTAAATAACGCACCAAAACTTGGGAGGCTAAACAATCCAAAGATATCTATGCCTCGTCCATCTGCGGTGGAAATTAAATATCCACTAATCATGATAAAAAATAATAATAGATACAGCAGACTATGGACAATATGTCCTGCCCTTTGTTCCAATTTATTATGTGTTTCTAATGACGTAGGCTGTGTTTGTAACCAACGAGAAGCAACTCGAATAACCATTAACACAAATAATATAAAGCCGATGCTTTTATGTAAATCTGGCCCATTTTTATACCAAGGATCATAATAACCTAAATCGACCATCCAAAACCCTAGCCCAAATAGTCCAAATACAATGCCAGCAACAAGCCAATGAATGACAATAGTCATATACCCATAATGGTGTTGTGTATTCTTCATTTTCTACTCCACGAATCAATATAGTCATCATAAATTAGCGCAGTACGGAAATATATCACTCTTATGGCAATAAATTGTTTCCATATCGCTCCTAATCGAGCTTTGTTTGTAACATTATGTAAAATATATTGAGTGTTCATACGACAATTTCTACGATTAAGTATGCCATCACTTGAGAAACATGGGATAATGCGGCCCTTATTGCGCCGAGCGCTGTTTAATTAATTACATTGAGAGTTTTTACATGCATGATCTATATTACAAAGGCCGCATTGACGCGCGAGTTAACCATGTAAAATCAGGGTTTAACACTAATCGAGCTATTCGTTTAGGCTCAGCAGAAAATCCATTATCACTCACAGTGACTAGTGAAAGTAGAAATGCTGAAATCGAATTATTGTTAGCTGAGCATAAGCTCATCGCGAATATAACTATAGATGATGCAGCTGAAGAGAATATCAACGAATTAACGGCGATTATTGATACGCCAACCACGACAACATTTGAGAAAACACCAGGTCGTAACGATCCTTGCTCATGTGACAGTGGTAAAAAATACAAGAAATGTTGTGGCTAGCATTGCCAGCAAGTTCAAACTACCTATCTAGCACATAAAAAAATCCGATGAATAATTTCATCGGATTTTTTTATGTGTCAACTGATACCAATCTGATGAACATGCCCTATTGAGTACATTCACCAATAATTGGCACATGACTAGTGTGCGTGACCATCGTCAGTTTTGTGCGCTTGTGCTGTTGCTTCTGGAGCATCTAACGACGGTGGCGCTATTTTTTCAACTGACAATAATTCCACTTCAAATAATAGAATTGAGTTAGCAGGAATAGGTCCGCCATCGCGAGAACCGTAACCAAGATTTGACGGAATAGCGAACTTATAAACAGCGCCAGGACTCATTAATTGAATCCCTTCAGTCCAACCCGGAATAACACCGTTAAGATTGAAAGAAAATGGCTTACCACTATCGTGTGAACTGTCAAATTTAGTGCCATCGATTAATGTACCCGTATAATGTGCTGTCACCTTGTCTGCTGCAGTTGGTTTTTCACCTTCACCCGCTTTTACGACTTCATATTGAAGACCTGAAGCCGTTGTTATTACGCCCTCTTTCTTAGCATTTTCATCGAAAAATGGTTTTTCTTGTTCAATAATTTTTGCAGCTTGCACATCTTTCATTTTCTTATCAAAAGCCATTAACGCGGCTTTAACTTCACTTTCATCAAGTTGCGCTTTGCCATTAACTGTATCGCCAAAACCTTTGATGATTAATTCTTTGTCTGCTTCTACGCCCATTTCTGAGGCTTGTTCTAGGCTTCGGTTGACGTAGTTTGCAAATGAAACACCAATGGCATAAGCCGCCTTTTGATCATCATTAGTCATTTCAACGACAGGAGCAGCAACGACAGCAGTCTCATCTTTTTTGTCTTGATTACACGCCGCTATACTGAGTAATGCAGCTGCAATAGCTGATACTTTTAAGATCTTGTTCATGAAATTTCCTTTAGAGGTTTTACGGACTGTTAAAAATATACAGTCTCTTTATTAATTTTTTAGTGAGGTGTTTATGCCACAATTATCACGGTTTTTACAAGCTTTTTAACGAGATAGTTGTTGATTACGCAGCTTTAGCGCCATATCATCGATAATAACAGCCATTTTCCTGCTTAATAGATAACAATAACGAGTAAAAGTTCATGCTTAAACGGATATTTTTAATTAGCACATTGCTCATAATCAGTGCATGTAGTAATCAAGATGAACCAGAAACAACATGGGAGCATGCCACTGATGGTGCGTTAGCCGCTGCAATATCACAAGATGGCTCTTTAGCATTGGTATCATCAAGTTTTAATAACTTAATTCTATGGGATCTCACCACTAACGCCCAAAAATTTCGCTGGCAACAAGGCAGTCAAAATCTTGTCCTTTTTACGGCTATTTCCCCTAACAATAAATACGCTGTTTCTGCTGATAAGGATTCGTTTGTCGTATGGGATATCGCAACGGGAAAATCACTCACTTATACTAAAGTAAGAGAGTCGAGTATTCGCGATATTGTTATCGCCAATAACGGCAACTTGCTCATTGGCAAAGTTAATGGGGTGGTTGTTCATGTTGATATTTTTAGCGGTCGCCGTATCGAGTTTTTAGGTCACAGCGAAAAAATTAACAGTGTGGCGCTATCGCCCAATGGACGGTATGCACTATCTGGCAGTAACGACTATACCGCGCTATTTTGGGATACTAAAACTGCGCAAGTCATCCATCGTTTTTTACATCCGAGTCGCATCACAAAAGTGGCTTTAGACAGTTCTGGAAAATATGCATTTAGTGCGGGTAGTAAACGCCAATCATCGATTTGGGAGCTAAAAAATGGTTTCGAAGTTAGTCGGCTTCAGTACTCTTCCCGATCTCGTATCTTCAGTGCCGTAACTTTTTCAAAAGACTCGACTCAATTGTTTACAGGGAGCCCAGGTCGCTTGTTAAATCGTTGGGACTCGCAAACTGGACAACAACTTGAACAATGGAAAGTCACTCCTCGTAAAGACTCTCGTCCCGTTAGTTCAGTAATTTTGGCGATAAGTGAGTCAACATCAGGTAAACTCGTCACCGAAAGTAGTTCAGGTTATGCCGAGTTCTGGAAATTTGGCAGTGGTCATTAGGAAAGAGTCATGAGTAATATAGAACAACGCCTTGTTGATTTGGAGATGAAAGTCGCCTTTCAAGAAGACACAATCGATAGCTTAAGCGATGAAATAGCTCTATTAAATGAGCTTATCGACAAACAACGTACACAGTTAGAATATGTGGCTAACAAAATTGGTGAAATGGTCCAATCGCCAATGGGGTCACAAGCTCCAGAGCCACCACCACCGCACTATTAATTTTGATAATTCAGACATATCAATAAGTAGCAACACCATGATAAATTGTTGTTGCTACACATCAAGTTAGTATCACCACATACAAGGAGTTATCATGTCAATCACACGTATTAACCATTTCACGGCAGCTCAAGGAAAGCAGCAGCAATTGCTCTCTTTTCTACAATCACTAGTGCCGTATATTTCAGGTTCATCAGGTTGCATTATGTGTGAAGTATTATGTCAGCATGACAACGACGAAAAGTTTGTGGTTATCGAAAAGTGGGAAAATGTTGAATCACATCAACAATCACTAGCCAACTTTCCTACCGATGATATGCAGGCAGCTATGGCACTCTTTGGTCAACCGCCCAGTGGCGCAGCCTATGTGACGCCTTAAGCTTTGGGCTTATATTCATAACACATTCAGATCATAGTGTTTACGCTATATGTCTTTACAATAATCAACTGAAAATTCAATGGAACAGTCATGAAACGGATCTTATTACTCTCTCTTTTATTAACACTTATTGCATGCGGTAATGAAAATACATCTTCATCCATTACTTCAAAAGCAGAAGACGCAGTAGCAACAGACTATTCCACCATTAAAGAATTTTCAGTTATCAATAGTGGTTATAGAGAATATCAAGGGCAACCCGCTGCTTGGATTATGTTTTCTAAACCGATAAACACCGCTTTAAATATTAATCAGCTTTTATCACTAACAAACAAGCAAGGCGTGATGGTTAGTGCATGGCAAATCGATGACCAAGGCATTAATGCCTATTACGTTAACATTGCGCCAGACACCAAATATACCATTAACGTCATGGCTAATTTAACCAGTAAAGACAACACCCCTTTAATAGCATCCAGCCGTAAAGAATTTACCAGCCCCAGCGTGACACCATCAGCCTCATTTTTACAACAAGGGTCTATTTTAAACCCACAATTTAGTGAAGGTTTACCTATTATTGCGGTGAATTACCCCTGGGTAGAAGTTAACTATTATCGTGTTAACCGTGATTATTATCTGCAAGCTTTAACAGAGTCTGCCAGTAATCAACAATACGCTTGGTCAGTAGAAACTCTGGCTAAAAACGGCGTTTTAGTGAGTACTCAAAAGTATGAGACGAAAGCGAAACATAACCAAAAAATACAACGGGTGTTAAAAACAAGTCATATAGAGGCATTAACCAAGCCCGGTATTTATATTGCGGTGATGAGAGGCCCCAACAATTATGAATCATATCAAGTGGCGCGTTTTAGTGTCAGTAAATTAAGTCATGAAATTAGTGAATACCATGACCATTATTTAGTGTCAATTAGCGCTCAAAATAGCGGAAAAGGTGTCGCAAATGTCTTAGTTTCCACTTTTGACCGTCAGCATAAATCGCTTAATCCAACTCAAAGCACCAACAGTTTAGGTCAAGTAAAAATAACTAAAAGTAATAAACTAGCGTTAATGACATTCACATTAAATAATGATTTTACGGCCGTTAACATCAATCAATCACAGCCGCTAAACCTTAACGACTTTAATACGCAAGGTAGAGCAAATACCTCTTTAGATTTATTTATTTTCGGGGCCCGCGATTTATATCGCCGCGGTGAACAATTTACCTACTATGCTCTGCTGCGCGATCAAGACGGTAGACGCACAAACGACATGCCATTGCAGGCAAATCTAAGCGATCCTAACGGTAATATCATTAAAACCAGCATTCTACAATCGGATAATGGACTCTATCAATTTGATCATAAGCTTTCCAATGATGGACTCACTGGACATTATCAGCTTAATTTCACCTTAGCCAAACAACATTTTAATCATCAGTTTAGTGTTGAAGATTTTATGCCGCAACGCCTTGAGATAAAACTTGATGACTCTATATTACCTCTCACACGCGCCGGTGATAGTAAACAGCCGTTAACCGGACTCTTTTTATATGGCGCCCCCGCCAGTGAACATAAAGTCGATGGGCTATTACAGCTTAAAACCAGTAAAGATGCCGTTAAGTCCCTAGCTGGCTTTTACTTTGGAGAGCATAAAAAACAAGGTGTCATCGATCACTATGAGCTTGATGAGATAACGCTCAATAAAGAAGGCATGGGCAGTTTATTACTTGACGACCGTTGGCACTCTTACAACCAAGCCTTGGAGCTGAGCGGTTTCGCCTATCTGTATGAAACTGGCGGCCGCAAGGTAACCAAACAGTTTAAGCAATGGTGGTGGCCTCACAAGGAAATGATCGGCATTAAGCCGCATTTTGACAAGCTCACCAGTGACAGTGACACTAATGTGCGCTTTGATATTGCACGCAGTGATTTTAGTGGCTACTTAGCGAGTGACAATGTGATGGTGAGTTTAGTGCGTCATCATAAAGAATATTATTGGGAGCACAGTAATCAAGGTGGTTGGCAACGACATCAACGCAGTAATGTCTACCCAGTTTGGCAAAAAAGTATAGCGTTAGATGGTGACAAACCACTCACCATTAATGCTCCCGTTTTATGGGGTGAATATGAAATAATTGTTAGTTCAACGAAAGACAAAGCCGTTGCGCGATTATTCTTTGATGCTGGAGAGCAGTGGTATTGGCGTTGGTCCCAAAACAATAATGGCGGTGTACGTCCTGACCAAATCGATATTGCTCTAGACAAAGCCTCATATAACGCTGGCGATTTGGCTAACGTAAAAATCGACTCCCCGTACGCAGGACAAGCTTGGCTGCGAATTGAGTCAAACGATCTGTTGTGGCAACAACAGGTAGCGCTCATTAAAGGCGTTAATAATATTACGGTTGAAATAAAAGACTGGCAGCGCCACGATGTCTATTTAAGGGCTTACCTCATTGCCCCGATGAATAAAGATAAGGCTATTAAGCGTGCATTAGGGATAACTCACCTGCCACTTAATCGAGGCAATAGAGCCTTGTCATTAGAGATTAATGCGCCCGACACAATTAAACCCAATGTGACGCAAAATGTAACCGTCAACGTTAAAAACGCGAGTGCGGCTACACGTGTCGTTTTAGCGGCTGTCGATGTGGGCGTATTAAACTTACATCACTTTAAAACACCAGATCCTTTAGCTTTTTTCTTTGCTAAGCGTCAATATTACGTGGCTATTCGTGATAACTTCAATGATATTATTGCCCCTAATGATTACGCCAAAGCGAATATTCTTTGGGGCGGCGGTGCTGAAATGGCCCGTGGCGGCCAACAAGCCAATGCACAGGTTCAAATTGTGTCATTTTTATCAGCCCCAACCCTGATTGATCCGGTGACAAAAACGGCGTCATTTGATATAAATGTGCCCTATTTTAACGGCCGTTTACGCCTGTTTGCCATTGCTTTTGATGATGACAACTATGCCAGTGAAATGACGCCAATGACGGTGGCTGACGATGTTGTTAGTCAAATCAATATACCGCGGTTTTTAGCCATCGGTGACAAGAGTAAAATTAAGCTAGATTTAACCAATACAACCGACATTGAGCAGATCCTAAAAGTAGCGGTTAACGCGCCTGATTTAGCCATTAATCAGCAGCAAACAGTCACATTAGCGCCAAAAACAAGTTACACAATAGACCTTGACGCGGCGCCTAAAATAGCCACAAAATCGGCTAACATTGAGGTGGTGATTACGGGCGAACATTACCAAGGAAAACGTCAATGGTCCCTAGCCGTAAGACATCCTTATCCAGCGCAGAGACGTGGATTAAGTCAAACGGTTAACGTGGGGAAATCACTCTCTTTCGCACCAGACATCAAAGACTGGCATAAAGATCTGCAATCAAGTGTCAACATTGCAACAAGACCACAATTTGACTTAGCAGAGCAAATGAATCAGCTTTATCAATTTCCACTGGGCTGTTTAGAACAAACCAGCAGCCGTCTATACCCGTGGCTTGTATTACCACCAGCCACACAGCAAGAACTTCAAAAAGAACTGGTTAATGTAGACCGCCAAACACTCATTGAAGAGGGCGTTGCCCGTATTCTTAGCATGCAAATTTATAATGGTGGGTTAAGTCTATGGGGCAATAACGGTGATGAAGCACCTTGGCTCAGCGTTTATGGGGCTCAAGTGTTGCTCAAAGCGAAAGACGCGGGAATTTTTGTACCCACCAAAGCCTTAGAGTCATTATTATCACGTCTTAATTATTACCTACGCCGTGGTAATTTTAATGCTTATGGCGATACTAATGATTATCGCTTTTCGACCAAAGCCTATTCGGCATTGGTGTTAGCGTCATTATCTCGAGCTAATCAAAGCCACATGCGTCAACTCATCAAGTCCATATCGAGTAGTAAATCACCACTGGCCATTGTTCAATTAAGCGCCGCCTTTAAACTAATGGGCGACAACAAACGAGCAATATCCTTGCTCAAAACAGCTAAATCAAAGCTCTATCAACAAGTGTACAACGGTAATTATGCGTCGAGTATCCGTGATAAGGCATTGATGATTAGCTTATTGCTAGAACATCAGTTAGATAAGGGCTGGGCACAACAACTTGCTTTTTCATTGTGGACAGAGAAACAAAATCGCCAATGGTTTAGTACCCAAGAGCGTTTAGCGTTGGTGCTTGCCGATTCGCAGTTAGAGCAACATTTTGGCGATGACTTTAACTATACGTTAACGGTAGCTGATACTGTATTTTCAGGACCCGATCATGGCAGTGCATTTTATCGAATAGACGGTCAGGCTATTAATAAAAGCACCTTAAAAAATACTTCTGAGCAGCTGCTGTTTATTGATCAAGTGAGCCAAGGTTATCCATTAACTCCCCCCGAGCGTGAGTTCAATGGCATAGAGATTCGTCGTGATTATTACGATTTATCTGGTAAGAGCGTAGATTTGAATAACATCACCAGCGGTGAACAATACTTGGTTCATCTTCGTGTGCGCAGTAAAAAAGAGTCGTTACGCGATATCATGGTCGTTGATTTATTGCCGGCGGGTTTAGAAATTGAAAACGCCGCCTTTGATGCTAGCGTTGACCTTCAAAACATTATCATTAATGGTAAATCGATTGGCCAACGACTCAACCAATATAACGTCGATTATCAAGGTTATTTAGACGATAGATATATAGCATCAGTGTCAGTGAATACGTATCGTGAGACCGAGTTATTTTATCAAGTACAGGCCGTCACGCCCGGAATTTATAAGCACCCACCAGTAATGGCAGAATCTATGTATCGACATGATATTAATGCCGTTGGTTACCATAGTGCTGACTTAAGGATCAAATGACCCTTAAAAAGTGGCTCTGCTTAATAATATTAAGCAGTGTGGTCATAGTATCTACACTGCTTATTCTAGATACCGTAGCGCCGCTAGATCTTAGCAAGCTCAATGATAGTGTTACCGTGGTTAGTGACTCTTCAGGCAGACCCTTGCGTGCCTTTGCCAATCATGAGGGTATATGGCGTTATCGCGTCACGGCAAAAGACGTCAGTCCTTTTTATTTACAAGCCCTGTTTAACTACGAAGATCGTCATTTTTATCAACATCCAGGCGTGAACCCTTTTGCGATGATACGCGCTGTCGCTCAAGCAGCCTATTATGGCAAGGCGATATCTGGCGGCTCTACAATCACGATGCAAGTCGCTCGCTTACTCCACCCCAATAGACGCACTGTTAGCGGTAAAATTTATCAAATGTTACGGGCATTTCAATTGGAATGGCATTTCAATAAAGCCGACATTTTGGATATGTATTTAAATATAGCGCCCTTTGGTGGTCCAATTGAGGGGGTACAAACCGCCAGTTATGTTTATTTTGACAAACCAGCTATTGAATTAAACCGTAATGAAGCCGCTTTATTAGCCGTGTTGCCACAATCACCTACTCGTTATCGCCCTGACCGCTATCCAGAGCGTGCCAAACAAGCGCGAGACAAATTACTCAATCGACTCGACACCTTTGGTGTTTGGCCTGGACAAACCATAGCCACCTTGCAACAAGAGCCTATTTATACTGAATATTTTCCGCACCCCAATATTGCTCCGCTATTGAGTCGCCGTTTAGTTCAGCAGCAAAAAAGAACAAGAAATAGCGCCCAATTGAGAGGAAAAAAGACAGGGCTAGTTAGTCGTGACATTAACACCTTTATTGATGGCAATATTCAAGAACAACTTGAACAACAACTACGTCAATATATTAATGCACAGCCAGCCAAAGCCTCGGCGGCCATTATGGTGATGCATGCACAATCGGGTCAGGTAAAAGCATATTTGGGCTCAGCAGATTTCAATAGCAATGCCCGTGCAGGGCATGTTGATATGATTAAAGCTATTCGTTCCCCCGGTTCAACACTCAAACCCTTCGTATACGGCGATGCAATTGAACAAGGCATTATTCATGAACAATCGCTCCTGCATGACTCCCCAGTTATTAAAGGCAGTTATCGTCCCACAAATTTCAGTGGCGGCTATTCTGGTCCAGTGTCAACGTCACAGGCATTACTTCGTAGTCTCAATTTACCCGTGCTTCAAGTATTAAATTATGGTTCAGCCGATGCATTGGCGGCTCGTTTAAATAATGCCGGCTTGTCCTTACATTGGCCCAAGCACGCCACACCCAATAAAGCGTTAGTTCTTGGCGGAGTGGGAACAAAATTAGAGGATTTAGTGAGTGCCTATTCGGCGCTTATTAATCATGGCCAAGCGGTAACACCTCGCTATCAAGTGAAGTCCCCCCTGCAATCTCATTTTTTATTGGCACCAGAAAGTGCTTGGATAATACAAAACATTTTAAGGCAACAAAAGCAACCTGGACGCATTAGCGAGCAGCTAAGCCCTCATAACAACAATAATATGGGCTGGAAAACAGGCACCAGTTATGGCCATAGAGACGCTTGGGTAATTGGCTTCTCTGGCCCATATATAATTGGTGTATGGGTAGGTCGAGCAGATGCCATGGCACTAAGTAATAACACCGGCAGTACTAATGCCTTACCTTTATTTATGCAAGTAGCTTCCCATTTTAACCAACAGTTCGTACCATCAAAGCCAGCCACAGTGACACAACATGATATTTGTTGGCCTAATGGTTTAAAGCGTTCACAAACGGCAATCGACAACTGTTTAATTAAAAAATCTGCCTGGTTATATCAAGGACTAACACCTGCCACATTGGCGGCGATGTCCCCTCAATTATCTAATACATTAACACTCAATTTCTTTCAAGAGCCCGACGGTTCACGTGCCAATGTATTATGTGCCAGCGACGCAGCCAAACTCACGACTTTAGCCTTGTGGCCACCAGCACTCAATAGCTGGATTGCTCGTAAATGGCAAAATAGTATGCGTTTACCGACAATGTTTGGCGCATGCAAAGTGCAAAAACTATTACTCGAACCACTGCAAATTACTTCTATCAAACCACTAACTAGTTTTATTCGACGTGATAATAAACCGCTATATATCTCTTTAACAGCTAATCAATCTTCCACTGAGCTCAGCTGGTTCCTTAATGGGAAGTTACTAACGTCATCAACAGAGTTATACCTAGATCGTTCAGGCACTTATCAGTTATTGGTGTTAGATCAACTGGGCCGAGTCGACCAACTATCATTCGTTGTCGAATAAACAATCAATGTAAGATGATATTAACCAAAAGTATCTTAACATTTGATTGCAAAATACAAATAAGCTCCTAAAATGAATACGTTATTTACCCCATTTAGGACGCATAGTGAAACTTACGATTATTAGTGGTACCTCAGGCTCAGGAAAGAGTGTTGCATTACGCGTCTTGGAAGACATTGGTTACTACTGTGTCGATAATTTGCCTATGAATCTTCTCGTTCCTTTTATCCAAAGTACTGAAGACTCAGAGCAACCTATTGCTGTAAGCCTAGATATCCGTAATATTCCGTCAACAGCGGAAAAATTGACTAAATTATTAGAATCATTGAAGCAATTTTGTGAACTAGAAATACTGTATCTCGATGCATCTAGCACCGTATTGATTAAACGTTATAGTGAATCACGTCGCCTGCACCCATTAACCCAGCAATGCCTTACGTTACTAGAAGCCGTCAAAGCAGAAAAAGTAATGTTAGAGCCGTTAGCTGAAGTGGCTGATTTAAAAATTGAAACCGGTGATTTAACAATTTACCAACTCAGTGATTTGATTAAGAAGCGCTTATTAGGTACGCGTAGCAGTGAGTTAGTGCTTGTATTTGAGTCCTTTGGCTTTAAGTACGGCTTACCAAGAGATGTAGATTATGTTTTTGATGTACGTTTTTTACCCAACCCACATTGGGAACCAGCACTGCGTCCATTCACTGGTTTAGATTTACCCGTAAAAGAGTATTTATCAAACGAACCATTGGTGAATAAACTAGAAGGCCAGTTAACTGAATTTATCACCTCTTGGTTGCCTCATTTAGAGCGTAATAATCGCAGTTATGTCACCATAGCCATTGGGTGTACTGGTGGGCAGCACCGTAGCGTTTATTTAGCGCAAAAGTTAGCACAGAACTTTTCTAAAGGGCGTCACAATATTCAAATTCATCACCGTGAAATTATCCG
>Ga0209291_1003133_pt1 | contig 12586 bp, 9 predicted proteins | sample GOMGulsemesocosm_FD_184633 | JGI IMG/M metagenome (GOLD analysis project Ga0209291, IMG submission 184633) | Methane-oxidizing microbial communities from mesocosms in the Gulf of Mexico - GOM9B Gulf of Mexico (SPAdes) (version 2) | ecosystem: Environmental > Aquatic > Marine > Cold seeps | place... | reverse complement strand
GATTAATTTTGCTGCAACTGATGGTACGCTGGCAATGCGAACACGTCCCTGCTGGCCTGCTGCGGCAGCGTGTAGATCGTTATTTAATGTCTTGTAAATATGCAGGAATTGAGTGATTTTTGGTAAGCAAATTTGACCAAAAGGCGTGAGCGTCGATTTATTACCTGATTCAAAAAGTGGTTGTTCTAAAGTACGTTCAAGTTCTTTGATTGAGGTCGACAGCGCAGCCTGAGAACGGTTTGCCCGATTCGATGCCGCACGAAATCCACCTTCTTCGACGACTAAAACAAAATGTCTCAACTGTTGTATTTTAATATCCATATCTTTAATGCCCTATAAACATATTAGTGATCACACTTTTGCAGGGTGATAAATTTTTCTTATCAAACGAACAGAATTTACCGTTAGATTTATCAAGAGTCAAATGTCAGTATTCACAATATTGAAACAAAGCTGTTACAAAGTGGATGTAAACATGAAAACTCAAAGTTACCCTGTACAAACTGAATTATTTGCGTCTAAGGCCCCCCTTGAATGGGCTATTGTAAATAATGGCACCTTATATACCGCGCAAATCCCAATTGATCAAACTGGCGTTGTTGTTGATGGAGGTATTGAAGCTCAAACTCGTCGAACGCTCGATAACCTAGTTCATACTTTAGAGTGTGCAGGCGAATCACTTAATTCTGTACTACAAGTTTTAATCTACGTGACCGACCGTAAGTACCTTGCAACTGTTAATCAAGTATATGCTGAATATTTTAAGGCTCCTTATCCAAATCGTGCTGCAATCGTGGTAGCCGGGCTCGCCCGTGAAGAAATGTTGGTGGAGCTTGTTGTCTACGCAGCGGTCAATGCCGAGATAAACCAAAATTAAGCCTAAACTAAGTGCAAGCAAACCCGAACTATAATAACGAATATGATCTAATTTAATGCATAGCCGAAACAAGGAAAGTCGTATGACAACTCAAACACTGCGTATTCAACCAGAAAACTCACTTTATATTGGCGGCGAATGGCAAGCCGGTGTTAGTACTATCGTTAATATCAATCCGTCTGATATTAGTCAAAATCTGGGTAACTTTGCACAAGCGAGTGCTGCGCAAGTACAACACGCTATCTCGGCAGCAAAGCATGCACAGCCAACATGGGAAAAAACACCATTAGAGCAGAAACAAGCGGTACTACAAGGTATCGGTGATGAGTTGATCGCACGCTGTGATGAACTCGGCCGTTTACTATCAAATGAGGAGGGGAAACCTTTCTTGGAAGGTCGTGGTGAGATTTATCGTGCGGGCCAATTTTTTCAGTATTTTGCCGCTGAAGTATTACGTCAAATCGGCGATAGCGCGGCGTCAGTGAGACCGGGTGTCTCTGTTGAGGTAACACGCGAAGCCGTGGGTGTCGTCGCTATTATTTCACCGTGGAATTTCCCTACTGCAACAGCCGCGTGGAAGATTGCACCAGCGCTAGCATTTGGTAATAGTGTTATCTGGAAACCAGCTAATTTAACGCCTGCAAGTGCCGTAGCATTAACTGAAATTATTCACCGTCAAGGTTTACCGGCAGGTACGTTTAACTTGGTACTCGGTAGCGGTTCTGAAGTGGGTAATGTATTAATCAATTCAACCGAAGTTAACGGCGTAAGCTTTACTGGTTCAGTTGATACAGGTCGTAAAATAGCGGCTGCAACAGCACCTAATTTTGTACGTTGTCAGTTAGAAATGGGCAGTAAGAATGCGTTAATTGTTGCCGATGATGCAGATATTAATATCGCTGTTGAAGCGACTATTGCTGGTTCGTTCTCTGGTGCAGGTCAGAAATGTACCGCCTCTTCTCGTTTAGTTGTTATGGATGGTATTCATGATGCGTATGTTGAAGCGCTGATTAAACGAATGAGTGAGATTAAAGTGGGCCATGCGTTGGAAGATGGTGTGTTCATGGGGCCTGTTGTTGATGGTAAGCAATTAGATGCTAACTTCGACTGGATTGATACTGCACGTGAAAGTGGTGGAGAACTGGCGTTTGGTGGTGAACGTTTAAGTCTAGAACATGAAGGTTTCTACATGTCTCCGACACTGTTTATTAATACTCAAAATAGCTGGTCAGTGAATCAAGAAGAAGTATTTGCGCCAATGGCGAGTGTTATTCGTGTAGCTGATTTAGAAGAAGCAATAGCGACAACAAACGATACACGATTTGGTCTAACCAGCGGCATTATTACTCAAAGTCTACGTACTAGTGCTTTGTTTAAGCAGCAAGCGCAAACGGGCTGTGTGATGGTTAATTTACCGACAGCGGGTACGGACTACCATGTGCCATTTGGAGGTCGTAAAGAGTCTAGCTTTGGACCTCGTGAACAAGGTCAATATGCAAAAGAATTCTATACCGTTGTTAAAACGGCTTACCAACGTGCTTATTAAGTTTTTGAAATAGTCACTGAGTTAATGAAAAGTGAGGAGTCGGTATGTTTCACCAAGGGATTGTTATTGACGGGTTGCAGTATTGCAATTGGGATAGAGAGTACTTCCAGACATTAAAAAACAGTGGTATTACCGCTGTTCACGCAACGATTGTTTATCACGAAACGGCGCGTGAAACATTAAGTCGCTTTGCGGAGTGGAATTTAAGGTTTGAACAAAATGCGGACTTGATCATGCCGATCCATTCTGTTTCTGATATTGAAAAAGCGAAGGCGTTAGGCAAAGTAGGTATTTTCTTTGGCGCGCAAAACTGTTCATCGATTGATGATGAAATTGGCTTAATTGAAGTAATGCGTCAACAAGGTCTGCTTATTATGCAGCTCACGTATAACAATCAGAGCTTACTTGCGACTGGATGTTACGAGCAGAATGATACTGGGATCACTCGGTTTGGTAAGCAAGCTATTACCGAGATGAACCGCGTGGGCATGATCATAGATATGTCACACAGTGCTGAGCGTTCGACACTTGAAGCCATCGACCTGTCGTCACGTCCTATTTGTATTAGCCATGCTAATCCGACGTTTGCTTTTGAAGCATTACGTAACAAATCGGATACCGTAATTAAATCATTAGCTGCGCGAGGCGGCATGTTGGGATTTAGTTTATATCCCTTTCATCTGCCGAATGGTAGCCAGTGTACTTTAGAAGATTTTTGCCAAATGGTGGCTAAGACTGCCGATATGGTGGGGGTTGCGCATCTTGGTATTGGCAGTGACCTTTGCCTCAATCAACCACAAGCTGTATTGGAATGGATGCGTAATGGTCGCTGGTCTAAAGCGATGGATTATGGAGAAGGTTCTGCGAGTAATGCGGGTTGGCCGGACTCATTACCTTGGTTCTGTGGTAGTGCTGGCATGGAAAATATTTATAACGGATTAATACGCTACGGGTTCTCAGAGTCTGAAGCGAGACAAGTATTGGGTGAAAATTGGTTTAACTTTTTAAAACAAGGATTAACGCCTATTTCGTGAACTCATCACTTATACATAGAACACCAGCTCATAATTAAACAATTGAGCTGGCGTAAATACACCTTTGCAATAGCAAAGAAAACCTCTGGAGTCAGAGCATGTCAGATTTAACCAAAAGCGTGAAAGCGGCGAGCTTAGATAGTACTGGTAGTAATACCTCAAGCTCTTCAAATAAAAGCGCAGTAAATAAAAATAATTCTACAGCAGATAAATTGGGTTTTAGTAACCCAGCTTTTTGGTATAGCGGTAGTTTTATTGCGCTCTTCGTATTCTTAGCATTATACGATGAAGCATTGTTATCCAGTCTTGTGAACACGGGATTCGCATGGTCAGTAAAATTCTTCGGACCTTACTGGCAATTATTGTTGTTATTAACGTTTATTATTGGCATAGGTTTAGCCGCTAGTCGTACTGGTAAGGTTGTTTTAGGTGGACTTGCGAAACCTGAAATGGACGGTTTCCGCTGGATGGCTATTATCTTCTGTACATTACTTGCTGGTGGCGGTGTATTTTGGGCTGCAGCAGAGCCAATTGCACATTTTGTTAGTCCTCCGCCCTTGTATGGAACACAAGAAAATGTTCAGCAAACGGCTATCAATGCATTATCACAATCGTTTATGCACTGGGGTTTTCTTGCTTGGGCCATTGTTGGTAGTCTGACCTCTATCGTGGTTATGCATCTTCATTATGATAAAGGTTTACCGCTTAAACCGCGTATCCTACTTTATCCTGTTTTCGGTAAACGCGTATTAACTGGTCACACAGGTGCCTTAATTGATGCTTGCTGTATCGTTGCGGTTGCTGCAGGTACGATCGGTCCGATTGGTTTCCTTGGTTTACAGGTGAGCTATGCACTAAACGTATTGTTTGAGATCCCAGACGGGTTTACTACACAGCTGATCATCATCTTATTTGCAATTACTTTATATACTATTTCGGCATTGAGCGGCTTAAATCGAGGCATGCAAATGCTAAGTCGTTACAACGTTGTTTTAGCTTGTGTATTGATGGCTTATATCCTTATTTTTGGTCCAACTAACTTCATCTTTAATGGTTATATCCAAGGTGTTGGTAGCATGATTGATAATTTCATTCCAATGGCAACGTATCGTGGTGATGAAGGCTGGTTGAGCTGGTGGACGGTATTTTTCTGGGGCTGGTTCTTGGGTTATGGCCCGATGATGGCAATCTTTATTGCGCGTATTTCGCGCGGTAGAACCATTCGCCAGTTAGTGACAACAGTTAGTATTATTGCACCGTTAACAACCTGTTTTTGGTTCACTATCGTGGGTGGTAGTGGTTTAGCATTTGAAATCGCTGAACCGGGGTCAGTGAGTTCTGCATTCGAGGGCTTTAATTTACCTGGGGCACTGCTTGCGGTGACGTCACAGTTACCATTTCCGATGATTACGTCGATTCTGTTTCTTATCCTGACCACGATATTTATTGTGACGACGGGTGACTCGATGACTTATACCATCAGTGTGGTTATTAGTGGTGAAGAGGAGCCAAATGCCTTTATTCGTACTTTTTGGGGCGTGATTATGGGGATAACGGCCTTAATTCTTATTTCACTTGGTTCAGGAGGCATATCAGCACTGCAATCTTTCATTGTTATCACGGCAGTACCTGTTTCTTTAATTTTATTGCCATCACTTTGGAACGCACCACAAATCGCGACTCAGATGGCCAAAGACCAAGGTTTATAGTCTGTCGGAGTGAAAATAATGTGAAGCAAGGCGGTGAGCAAGCCGCCTAATTAAAATACTTATAATTAAAATGGAAGTTAATAATATGGATGCTCGTCCTTCAACTTGCGGTGGCACTTATATGCGTGATCCTGAAACCGTTATGGCGCCTGAAAGGCTTGGTGCAATGCATCAAAATCGAATTAGTTTTGTGCGTAGCTTGGTTCGTAAAATGGCGCAACAAAATTGGCAAGTCACTAAGCATGACTGGCAGTTATCACCGCAAGGTTTTGGCCACGTCATTTATAAACTAACGACGTTGGAACATGTTTATCATTTAGTTATTTTTTGTGATGAGATCGCGGATGAAGATCGTAATGATCGTGTTATTGCTGAAAAGTGGGACGTGACGTTTGCCCTTGTTTATGGCGATGTGGATGTTCATTTACTCAAACAATTACGTGCTAATGTACCGTTGCAAGAAGCAGGGCGAAATCCGAATAAGGTCTTGGTATTAGCGAGAGCAAATAAAAGCGTAAGGGTGTTTGAGCATTTGGTTTCACACCTTGCAAAAGGTCAACAACCGAATGCCAAAGAATTAGCTGAAGTCGGTTATATTCTACGTACGACTGCAGTTTATGGTAATGGTAAGTTTGGTATTGCTGACTTTAGTTTACTTGAGCAGAATTCAGATTTTAATCAGTCATTCAGTGCGCAAATGTGTGCGGTATATATATTGCGTGAATTTAGTTTAGATTGGGTACATTACTTAGCCAACGAACAAGGTGGCGATAATGCGGTTAGTTTAGACCTGGGTTTACAACGCTATTTGGGTATTGGCAATGCGACAGGTCTCGGCATGGCTCCTTATCTTATCAATCATCCCTGTGTCGTTGATAAATGGCTATCGTCACGTGAGTCCGCGCTAACCGCCGTATTGAACTCTACGGTTTCGATTTATAAGCTTGAGCCATTACAACATTTATTACAAAAAGCAATTTTCCATTTAGAGCAAATTATAACGATTAATGAACATCAAGACGACCTCAATACAGTGGCAATGAATGAACTCGATGATTTGTTGAGTCAATTAGAAACCTTGCTCCTGCAGAGTACCACTTGGCATGAGTTAGTTGATTATGCCAATCAGTATAGTTTGGAAACTCAAGAAATACTGCTTTCATGTTTAATGGAAATTCACCCTGATATAGTGGACGATTATGAAACACAGATGAACTGTGATGAGGAATTGAACCTGCCAAGTGGCAAGCGCATTAAAGATTTATTAGCTGTCTTAAGAAGCAGCTACCGTTGGGCGCTTGAGATAGATTTTACGAAACCAGAAAACAATTATTGGTTTTGGTATCGCTCGCAAGATAAGGAGGAGCCCCGTTTAGGTGTTCGTGGCGAAGAGCCAGGGGAAAGTCGAGAGTTACCGCTTGATATTGGCCGCCAAGCTTACCGCCTTTATCATGGATTGTTAAAGTGCTCGCCTGACATGTCTTTGGCTGAGTTTTTAGTGTTATATCCTCAATATCGTGCGATTGCACGTCGGGTTTGGACTTTGGGTCATAAAGATATGGGGGAAATACAAATGAACGTGTTACATCGTTCATCACTACCTATGCATCTATTACGTTGTAAATTGGCTGTTTTAGGGGCGACTAAATTTGATCCTCGCTCAGAACGTTGGGTACGCGTTACCTTTTTCCAAGGTGCACCACTGTTGAATGAGATCCATGAGGGAGAGTGGCTTTTTCCATTGTTACCGAGTCACTCATTAAATCAAGCTGTAGCAGAAGGAGAGGCACAATGATCGTTTCACATAATGAATTAGTCTCGGTGGTGAATAAAGCCTTTCTTGGTATGCGTCGTACATGTGGTGAAGCAGATGTTATTGCCAGTATGGTTGCGGGATTACAAATCGTGGGGTTAAACGGAATTGGTCATTTCAATAATGCGGCGCAATTTTTAACCGCTGAGAAAGATTGCCCTGTTGATATATTTACGACTAATAACGGAGGTTTATTAGTCGACTTACATGGTTGTAGTCTAGCCTGTCATTTACCTGTGGTGATTGATTATGCGATTGAAAAAATGGTCGGTAAGAAGCACCTGACTATTGAATTAAAAAACTGTCATAACCGTTGGTTAGCTTATAACGAATTGGTCAAACTGGCTGCGAAAGGTCTGGCGTGTAAAGCACAATGGAATAACGGTTCTGCACCACATAACACCCTATATATTTTGAATCAGGGGTGCGTATCACCGGAACTTTTCTTATCTGATCATCTTGATTTAGAGGAGGGGCCATTACATGATATGACAATTCAATTGTCAGTGAGGAATTTTGATATCGCCAATTGTTCAGTTGGTTACACAAAGCATATTAACTCTTCAGTATTAAATCGCGCACAACGTGATACTTGGTATGACGGTATTCTGGTTGATGATGCAGAATGGGAAACATTAAAGAAAACAGCAACAGCTCTTTTGGTTGAAAATAGTGAACAATCAATTAAAGGTGCGGGGGAGTTGGTTTAATTACAGCCTCCCTAAAAATACGCTAATTAACCTTGTTGGTGTTTGGTTGTTATAGTGCCATACCCTGCCTATTGGCATCGCCGAGGTAGTTGATGAACTTCAATGCTCGGTGATAACTGCTTATAAATATTCAAGATATCCATTAAGCAATGATCAAATGCAGCGATAACACTTGGATCGAATTTGCTGCCGGATAGTGCTCGAACCTTATTAATTGCAATTTCAATGGGGATTGCTTTTTTGTAGCAACGGGGATGTATCATGGTATCAAAGGTATCGACAACCGCCACAATACGCGCGGATAATGGTATATCATTGTAGTGTAATTGGTTAGGGTAACCACGCCCATCCCAATGTTCGTGTAAGGTTAGTGCAATATCATGAGCCACTTTAAGCGTGGCTGATTCGGCATCTTGCAAAATTTTGGCACCGATAGTCGGTGCTGTTTTCATCACTGCCCACTCTTGCAGTGTTAATGCTGCGGGTTTTGATAAAATTTGCTCCGGAATACCTATCTTCCCTAAATCATGCAGTTTTGCGGCAGCGCGTAATTCTTTCGCTTTATCTTTCGGCATGCCCATATTTAACGCAATAACTTCACAATAACGTGAAACGCGTCGAATGTGATTGGGTGATGAATCATTCTTATATTCTGTCGCAAGTCCAAGCCGAGTGATGGTTTCGGCATTGGTTTTTTCTAGCATTAAATGCAGTTGTTCATTTTCTTTGCGTGATGTAATTAAACTGTCGATCATATTATTAAATGCGTATTGCGTTTGCTGTAATTCTACAAAGGTAGATTCTGATATATTCGTCTTAATAAATTGACCACAACGAATATTTTCAGCAATGACTTTTATTTTTCGGAGTGAATCGGTAATGTGATTGATGAAAAAGAATGAGGTTAAGCACGCGATGATACTGATCACCAGGCCAAATAAAATATTCAGTTTTTGATTATCGATTAACTCATTAAGAAAAAATTTCTCTGGCATATAAATAGCAATTATCCAAGGCCATTTGTGATGTGTAAACTCTTTAAACAAGCCATGGTATTTATTGTTATCGTAATTAAATGTAACGGTTGTCGCTGTACTTCCGGTTGAAAATAGCTGGGTTTTTTCTTGCAGCGCTTGCCACGCAGTTAAGGCGATTGGGTTGTTAATTTCATTGATACGTGGAAAACGTAAACTTTCATTTGCGGTATCTTGAATTATTTTTTGGTCTGGGTACGCAATGATTTCGCCAAGTCGATTAGTGACAAATGCGGTACTATTTTCTCCGAGATCAAGGTTATCAAAAAATGATGAAATAGTGGCTAAGGACAGATCGACACCAACAACACCTATTAATTGGTTACCTTCGTCGTAGACTGGCATTGAACTAGTGATACCAGGCTTACGTGAAGAGAAAAATACATAAGGGTCAGTCCAAGATAAGGCATCGTTATCGAGTGCTTTATTAAACCAAATACGGTCTCGGGGATCGTAAGTTTCTTTGGTTATTTCTTTTACGGAAAGTTGTGCAAAGTTATTATCATGGGTGTAGAGGTGTGATGATTTTAAGATGTTTTTGGTATCAACTATAATTGATTTTCGTGAGAATAATGGTTCATTGAAGCCTTGTTCACGTTGTACATGCACAAAGGTGCCACTTGTATTTGCAAAGTAGATCCCTGAAATATGTGGTGATTGTTTTAGTTGTTGAAAAAAATATAAAGCAAGATCTTCGGGTCGGTCAATCGATAACACATCAGAGCTGAGCAATTCACTGCTTAATAGTGTCGTTGCAGCTGCAGTATCAAGAAAGCGTTTCGAGTTGTTAATAACATTGTCTGCATAATCAATCATTAACTTATGAGCATGAGAATTGAATGAGCGTTGATTCGAGATGTAGCTCGACACTAATAGTGTAGTTAGTGTGAAAAATTGCAGTAGGATCACACCGCTAATAAGGGCTTTCTTTATGGTAATACGCAATGGTAATTCATCCTTGAATTATGCATAAGATATCGAGTCGAGCACTATTATAAACATCGTGATTTAACCGAGTCAAGTTCGTTAAGCTATTACACTCTATAGTTATTTAGTGTATTAATCACTTCTTCCGACTGACGTAAGGCTCTTAATTGGGTAAATAAGTCTGCTGCTTCAGGATACTGCTTACGTAGGTAGCTAAACCATTGTTTTATTCTGTTAGGCAGATATTTCTCTTTATCTCCACGGATCTCTAATTGGCAGTAGTTCCGCAATAACGTCACTACGTCAGCCCAAGGCATTGGTGCTTTGTTGTATTTAACCACTTCACCTAAATTTGGTAAGTTTAATGCGCCGCGACCGACCATTAAGTCGTTACAACCAGTCACTTCTAAGCAACGTTGACCATCAGCATGATTCCAAATCTCACCATTAGCAATAACCGGAATTGAAACGTGTTGTTTAATTTCGGCAATGGCTTCCCAGTTAATTGCTGCTGCGCGATAACCATCGGCTTTGGTACGACCATGTACAGTCAGTTCATTGGCGCCCGCTTGTTGCACTGCATCGGCGATTTCTAACTTATGATTGCTGTCTTCCCAGCCTAAACGGATTTTAGCGCTGACAATGTGCTCCGAAGGTACCGCTTCTCGCACTTGTTTCACGATTTGATATACAAGTTCAGGTTCACGTAAACACGCCGCACCACCAGATGACTTATTGACTTGTTTCGCCGGACAGCCAAAGTTGATATCTAAGCCGTGAGAACCAAGGCCAATGGCACGAACAGCATTTTCTGCCATCCATTCTGGATGTTGCCCTAATAATTGAATGCGTACAGGGGTGCCAGCCTGTGTTCGGCAACCATTGTTTAATTCGGCGCAATAACGGTAAAAAATCTTCTCTGGTAATAGCTGTTCGACGACTCGAATAAACTCGGTTACGCACAAATCGTAACCACCTTGCGCTGTCAGTAACTCGCGCATCAAATTGTCAACAACGCCCTCCATAGGGGCTAAAACTACGCGCATGTAATTGTCCTGCGTTGGCAAAATGAGCGATTAAAACAGAATTAACCATAATTGCCAAATATATCGTATAATAATTTCTTCAAAAGGGGGGTTAATCTTAATACTCGCTTGCATATCAACAAGCAGTTACATAAAATTTATCCCTAATATTATTTTTATATGAGCACATGTTTTATACCCAAGTCATTTGGTGATATGACATATCGCTCATCAAATTAACAGGTTGAAACATGAACCAAGATACACTCGGGTTTATTAAAAACAGTATTAAATCAATTCCAGATTACCCGAAAGCAGGCATTATCTTCCGTGATGTAACAAGCTTAGTTGAAAACGGTCCTGCATTTGCAGCGACAATCGACTTACTTGCTGAACGTTTTAAAGATGCTGGTTTTACAAAAATTGCCGGTACTGAAGCGCGTGGTTTTATTTTCGGTGCTCCGCTTGCTAAAGCACTTGGTTTAGGCTTTATTTTAGTACGTAAACCAAACAAATTACCGCGTAAAACTATCGAGCAAAGCTATGAGCTTGAATACGGTACAGATACGTTACAGATCCATGTAGATGCTGTAGATGCGGGTGACAAAGTTCTTATTGTTGATGATTTATTAGCAACTGGTGGTACTGTTGCTGCGACGGTTTCTTTAATTCGTCAGCTTGGTGGTATCGTTGAAGATGCTGCATTTGTTATCTCATTACCCGATCTTGGTGGTGAAACCGTATTAAATAATCTTAATGTTAATATTACCAAATTAGTTGATTTTGACGGCGAATAATCCGCTGTCATTGTCATAACAGTAATAATTGTAATTATCATGATTAGCTGGTGGTCAACTGCCAGCTATTTTCATTCCCGAGCATATTAGTGCTTATCAATATTAAGTAATCATTGAACTGTTATGAGTTATCAAGTTTTAGCGCGTAAATGGCGCCCGCATAATTTTCAGCAAGTTGTTGGTCAACAACATGTGCTGACCGCTTTAGTTAATGCGCTAGAGCAAGACCGTTTACACCATGCTTATTTGCTCAGTGGTACTCGCGGTGTTGGTAAAACAACGATCGCCCGCATTTTAGCGAAGAGCTTAAACTGTGAGAAAGGCATTACCAGTAAACCTTGTGGCGAATGTTCAACGTGTGTCGAGATTGATCAAGGTTCTTATGTTGATCTACTCGAAATCGATGCGGCCTCACGTACCAAAGTTGAAGATACCCGTGAGTTACTTGATAACGTGCAGTATAAGCCTGCTCGTGGTCGTTTTAAGGTGTACTTAATCGATGAAGTACACATGCTTTCTAAGCACAGTTTTAATGCGCTATTAAAAACGTTAGAAGAACCACCTGAATATGTGAAGTTCTTGCTTGCGACAACCGATCCACAAAAACTGCCTATTACGATCTTATCGCGTTGCTTGCAATTTCATTTAAAAAGTCTAACGACTGAACAGATTTCTCAGCAGTTGGTGCATATTTTATCGCGCGAACATTGCCAATATGAATTATCAGCATTGAACTCAATCGCCAAAGCGGCCGATGGCAGTATGCGTGATGCATTGAGTTTGACTGATCAAGCCTTGTCTCACGGTGCAGGTGAAGTATTACACCAAACTGTGTTAGATATGTTGGGTACGTTAGATCACAGCCATATGTTGCAACTACTGCGTTTAATTGTCAGTGGTGATGCGAATAACTGTATGGCGAAGATTGCCGAGGTGAGTTCGCTAGGACCTGATTTTGACCAATTACATGTAGAATTAGCAAGTTTGTTACACCGTATTGCAATGGCGCAAATTTTACCGTCATCAGTGGTTGATACTGAACATGCCGATAAAGTGAAAGCATTGTCTGATGAAATGTCTCCAGAAGATGTGCAGCTATATTATCAAATAGCAT
>Ga0209291_1003132_pt1 | contig 12589 bp, 10 predicted proteins | sample GOMGulsemesocosm_FD_184633 | JGI IMG/M metagenome (GOLD analysis project Ga0209291, IMG submission 184633) | Methane-oxidizing microbial communities from mesocosms in the Gulf of Mexico - GOM9B Gulf of Mexico (SPAdes) (version 2) | ecosystem: Environmental > Aquatic > Marine > Cold seeps... | reverse complement strand
CTGAACTCTTGCACAATAGCGATGAAAAGAACACAATCGAACGAGTTTATTTAATTTAGAAGCACTTATGCCAGAATTAGAAATAGAGCAACTCATTGCCAACTCTAAAGCCAATGAAGCCATTGCCTTAAAGTTATTTGAAATTGAAACAGAAGTACTCGCCAGTAAATCTTGTGATGAGCTCCTGCAACGATTATTGAATTCTATCAAACAAAAATTTAACCTATCTAATATTGCCTTGCTTTTGGTAGATCCAACACCGATCAGTTATTTATTCAACGAGCATATGCAGGCTAATTGGTACCATCATAAAAGCCAAAAGATATCACTCAATCAGCTTCAAGCTTTTCATAATAATAACAAACCTTTTCTCACTAACGAATTGGATAATTTACCTTCTCCACTACCAAGCAACTTATTAATTGACGCTCAATCAATCGCTTTAACTCCTTTAATATTAGAAGGACAACTTTTTGGTAGTTTATTATTTACAGATAATGATGAAACACGTTTTAGTAATGAGCTAGGCACCTTTCATTTAGAGCAGCTTGCCGCTAAAGTTAGTTTATGTTTATCAAATGTATTAATCCGAGAACAGCTTGAATACATGGCACATTACGACCGATTAACAGGCGTGGCTAATCGTCGTTTAATGGAAGTTTGTATTGCCGAAGAATTAGTAAGACAACATAGATACGGCGTACCTTTTTCATTACTCTTTATTGATTGTGATAAATTCAAACAGATTAATGATCAACATGGTCATGATTGTGGTGATAAAGTACTTGCTTATGTCGCAACAAAGTTAAAAGGGTTAGTAAGAGAAAATGATAGCTGTTTCCGTTACGCTGGAGATGAATTTGTAGTTGTCCTCGCGAGTCAGAATTTTCAAGAAGCTGAACTTGCAGCAGAGCGACTAAGTCAGTTTTTCGTCAATAATCCTATGGAATATCAAAATATTTCATTGCCTATTACCATCACCTGCGGAGCAGCAGCAAGTGATGGCAAGCATTCAATGACTGAGTTATTGAAGGAAGCGGACAGACATTTGTACCAACAAAAAAATATGCGTCAAAGCACTTTAGTTTAACGAGTTAATTTTATTATGATTGTTGAGATTAAAATATCAGAATTAGTGAAAGGACATTTTGTTGTTGATATAGTCAAACAACGAGGTACTTTCAATTTAACCAATGCTGGCCATATAAAAAATACTAAAGTCATTGATAATTTGCGTATTAAAGGTGTCGAAAGCATTCTAATCGATACATCTAAAACATTGACCTTTGACGAACAGGGACATGTTATTGGCGCAACAGAAGAAGCTTCGCCGAATAAAGAGAGTAACAACTCACCGATAATTTTAGAAATAACCAAAGCAAAGCAGTTATTTAATGAATCAAAAAACATCCAACGACAAGTGTTTTCCGATGCACAACATGGTCGAGAGCTTAATTTAACCCCTGTTATTGAAATCACCAATAAAACCATTGATACCGTATTCAAAAATGCAGATGCATTGGCCTGTGTTATTAATATTCGACAAAAAGATGAATATCTACTTGAACATTCTGTATCCGTATCGGTATTAATGACTATTTTTGCGCGTTTCTTAAAGGTCGACAGACAAATTATCCAACTACTTTCTGTCGGTGCCTTTCTACATGATGTCGGCAAAATAAATGTACCTGATAGCATTTTAAATAAACCTAGCAAACTCACTGATGCAGAATTCACGGTAATGAAAAGCCATGTAAATCATTCTATTGAAATTATTTCCACGACTCCTGGTATTTCGGAGTTAAGCCTTGAGGTTGCTGCATTACATCATGAAAAACTCGATGGCACAGGTTACCCTTTCAATATTCCTAAAGAAAAAATTACCACGTACGGTCGAATGATTGCCATTTGTGATATTTTCGATGCGTTAACCGCAAACCGTTGTTACAAAGATGGTTATAGCCATATAAAAGCGTTTAGCATTTTGCGTACCTTAGCGACAAAAAATCATTTAGATCAGCGATTAGTCGACTTATTTATTAAATGCATGGGGGTTTACCCCGTGGGTTCATTAGTCGAATTAGGCTCTAATAAATTAGCTATCGTGGAAAGCAGAAATGATGGTGACCCAACGAATCCCAAAGTCCGATCATTCTATAATGCGGAACGTGGTCGTTATGTCATGACAGAAGATATTGACTTGGCAAACAATGATGACTTTATCGTGAAAGGCGTAAGAGCCGATGATTTTGATCTCGATATGAACAAAATCATCGAATTTCTTTTGATGGAGGGTTAGTTAGTTTTCTGACAAAAAGTAATAAAGGGCGACTTAAAAAAGCATAAATATCGTTTAGTCACCCTTAAATTCTTCAGTTGTTATTTTCTAAAGTCTATTCCCGATTGTGCAGCAAAATAAGCAAAAGTGGTATACACAGCTGTCGCTTGTTTTAAATCTTCAGGGTTCACTTTATCTAAGGTATCGTTTTCAGTGTGGTGATAGTCGAAATAGTTAGAACCGTCAGGAGCAAAATTCATGCTTGGCATACCAGCAGCACTCATCAGGCTCATATCAGACTGAGCGCTAGCATTGTTCTCATGAGATAGTTCAACACCTAAAGGTGCTAAATGTTTAGCAAGGCTATTAATCGCCGGTAACGCAGCTTTACTTACACCTGACGTCATTTTATAAATTTTACCAACACCGAAATCCCATTCTGCGCCAATAACATGGTTCGCCATATTATCTTTATGTAGCTCCATATATTTTTTAGCGCCGAGTAAACCAACTTCTTCAGCTGCGAAAAGAATCACACGGATAGTTCGTTTGGGTCGTTTAGGTAATTGCGCAATATGGTGAGCAGATGCCAACATCATAGCAACCCCCATACCATCATCTAATGCACCCGTGCCAACATCCCAGCTATCTAAGTGTGCGCCGATAGATACGATTTCATTAGGAAATTCACTACCCGTTATTTCGCCGATAACGTTAGCGGATACCGCTGTAACTTTAGGGTCAGTATGTGCTGTCAGTTTTAAATAAAAACTCACTGGCTTGTTACGCTTTATTTGATTAACGAGTAAGTCTGCATCAGGGTTTGAAATAGCGGCAGCTGGGATTTTATTAACCCCTTCTTCATAGCGCATAATGCCGGTATGGGCTATTCGATTATTGTCAGTACCTACCGAACGCATAATAAGTGCTGAAGCACCTTTTTTTGCTGCCACAACCGCACCGCCAACGCGTGTACCTACTGCTGGTCCATAACCTCTACCATTTATATGTCGTTCCATTTGATAAGAAACAAATGCTATTTTCCCGTTCAAACTATTATCAGGAGCCGCTTTTAAATCAGCTAAAGATTCAAAATGCGCGACTTGTGCAGTAAGCCCTTGCTTACTTGTGGCAACACTACCACCAAGGGCAATGGCTACAACTTTATGCGGATATGGAGCAATGATTTTTGCTTGCGCTTCTCCTCGTTGCCAAAAAGTACCTGTGACTTCTTCTGTCCATACTTTGTCAAAACCTAACGCACGCATTTTTGCCTGCGCCCAAACAATTGACTTTTTGTCACCCTCTGAGCCCATGAGTCGATGGCCAACTTCTGTAGTTAAAGACTCGAGTACCTGATAAGACATTTCAGAGTGTAGCGCCGTATTCTGTAATTGTGATAACTCTTTAGTTTCGTTGTCTGTCAGTGTTTGTGCCGAACTCGATAAAGCTAAAAAAGCACTACCAATGGCAAGCGTTTTAATAACATATTGAAAAGGGGATTTAAGCATTATATGACCTATTGTTATAATTATTACTTTAAGAATGGATGCAGTATTAATAATATTGTCCTGACATGCAAATAGCTTCATCTTAAAAAAAGTACATATTAACTTTATTCACACTCTTTGTAGCTTTCACTTTGTAAAACTGAACTTTTCAAATATTTACCACTCAATAAAGCAGGAGTAAATTTATGATAAGCAAGGAAGATTACATTTGCACAAAATTAACAAGCCACTGCTCTTCTCCGTAGTTTTTCATTTATTGTTGTTTCTAGCTTTTTCACATCAATTTTCGCAAACATCTTTACCCGCTAAAAAAGAAAAGAAAAAAGTTAAGCCTATACAAGCAAGATTGTATTTTCCACCAGTAAAAAAGCAACTAACGCTTGAAGTTGAAGTTGAAGTTGAACAAGCTGAGCCTGCCATTGAAAAGAATAAGGCTATAACTGAAAAATCAATGGTAAATAAATTAGTTAAAAAGGTGACTCCCCAGCCCATAACTAACAAGAAAACTCAGGTTACACCTAAGCAACAAATAACGAAGAAAATACTTACCAGTAATTTATCAACAAAGAGTATTTCACAAAGCGCACTAGAAAAACTACAACAACGTTTAAGTAATCAAGCGCAAGAACATGCAAATAACGATAGTTACAATCAATATTTGACCGATAAAAACACCATAGGCCCATCAATAACAAAATTTAATCAGTTACCTGAAGCTAAAGCGAAAATAAAGGAAGTCGACTGTAATGCTAACGTATTGAACACAACCGTTACATTATTATCAGGTTTACTTGGTGGCAGTATTCGTTGTAATAGCATGCCTAACTTAAAAGCATTCCTTAAGAAAAGAGCAAAAGAAAAACCTTAACGGAATTTCTTTTGGGCACTTTATTAATGATTACTTATTAATCCTTTTCTTTAACTAAGCAGCACTCGTTATTGATGCAACTTTATTGTCCGTATTTATCAACAAAAGCGCTTGTTTTCGCTCTTTTCGCAAATCACGTAACGCTAATAGGCAAGGCGTTAACACTAAGGTTAATACTGTAGCGAACGCTAATCCGCCAGCAATTGCTGTTGCTAACTGGGTCCACCACTGTGTTGATGGTGCGCCAAACACAGCCGTACGATTAAAGAAGTCTAAATTCACTTGGAATACCATAGGGAGTAATCCAAGAATGGTGGTAATTGTCGTTAACATCACCGGGCGTAAACGTTGCGCTCCGGTACGTAAAATAGCATCAACGACCGCATAACCTTCCTTACGTAATACATTATAAGTATCGATTAGCACAATATTATTATTCACGACTATGCCTGCTAATGAAATAACCCCTATTCCCCCCATAACAATGCCGAACGGCTTCTGTACTAGGTATAACGCAAGAAAAACACCGACCGTTGAAAAGATCACAGCACTTAAAATTAACAAGGCTTGATAAAAGCTATTAAATTGCGTAACTAATATTATCGCCATTACAAACAACGCGATACCTAAGGCTTTAACAAGAAAGTCTTGTGACTCTTGTTGGTCTTGATTCTGCCCTTTAATATCGACCTCTACCATAGGGTCTATTCCCAACTCAGGAAACTTAGCTTGCAACAACGGCAATTCCGTCATCAGTTGTGCGCCTGGAACCAAGTTGGCCTGAATAGTAACGACTCGTTTGCCATCAACCCGATGAATAGTATCTACTTTCGGTGCCGCAACTCTTGTTACAAAACTACTGATAGGCACTAGACCTTTAGCTGTTTTCACGCGGAGATTGTCTAAACGGCCTATGTTGCGCTTATCTTTAGGAAAGCGAACGCGAATATCAAGTTCATCATCAACATCATCTGGACGATATTCACCCAGCTTCAGACCATTGGTTGCCATTTGTACAGTAGAGCCCACTAATGCGGCGTCTGCACCATAGGTTGCAGCTAAACTTCGATCTATTTTCAATTGCCATTCAATGCCCGGTTTTACACCGGTATCTTCTATATCGGTAAATTTTCCATGTGCCATTAATGCGTTTTTAATCTTACGCACAGATCCCTGTAATTTTTCAGGAAAACGAGAACTTAACTCTAACTTTAAATCTTTACCACTTTGTGGCCCATCTTCATTTTTGCGTACTTCAATTTCAACGCCAGCTAAATCACGAGTACGTTGATGAACTTCGCTAATAATATCGTTAGCCGGCCGACGAAATTGCCAATTGGTAAAGTTAAGTTGAAAAGTCCCTATTTGATCATTTCCACCGGTGCGGGTATATAAAGTTTCAATTTCTTCCATATCGAGAATACGTTCTTCGATATCAGCCATTATGGTATCTTTTTCGAGCATAGATAAATCACCATGTGAACGCACCACCATAGTGGCACTTACAGGTTCAATTTCAGGGAAAAAAATCGAGCCTAATCCAGATGTCGAATATAACAAAATAACGAGAATTGCACTTAGAATAGTCCCGATTAATATTTTCCATGGGTGGTGAATCGCTTTCGTTAATAGGCGCACATATTTTCCGGTAAAACCGGTTAGCTTCGTTAAATCACCCTTTTCTGTTTGGTCAACTTGCTGCTTTTCTTTATCACTCATAAAGCGTGCTTTACCGATAACCGTGCCGATTGTCGGTACAAAAACAAGTGCCATCGCCAACGAAGCTGTTAATACGGCAATTAAGGTAATCGGCAAATATTTCATGAATTCACCCATCATCCCAGGCCAAAACATGAGAGGGGCAAAAGCCGCTAATGTTGTTGCCGTTGAGGCAATAATGGGCCAAGCCATTCTTTTAGCAGCTAGGCCATAAGCTTCTTTTCGTGACTTTCCTTCATTAAGTTGCCTATCAGCAAATTCAGTCACTACAATGGCCCCGTCAACTAGCATTCCCACTGACATAATCAAGCCAAAAAGCACAACAATATTTACCGTTAAGCCGGCTAATGCCAGTACTAAAATTCCCGTAAGAAATGCACCAGGAATGGCCAAGCCAACTAATACAGCTGTTCTTGTTCCTAACGCAGCAATGATAACGATGACGACTAATATGACAGCCGATAAAACGTTATTTTGAAGATCACTTAAGGTATCTTTTACGTCAACCGATTGATCACCAATATAGTCAACAATGACCTGGTTAGGCCAACGTAATTTTTCTTCATCAATAAGTTTTTTAACTTTTTCTACTGTGTTAATAATATTCTCACCCGCACGTTTTTTAACTTCTAACGAAACCGAGCGTTCGCCGTTTAGACGAGCAAATGACGAGGGATCTTTGTAGGCACGACGAACGGTTGATACATCTTGAAAAGTAATAACCTTGTCGCCATCAACTTTGATGGGTAATTCTAATAAATCTTGTACGGTTTCAAAAACAGACGGCACTTTTATCGCAAATCGGCCTTTACCTGTATCCATAGTTCCGGCAGGTACAAGGCGGTTATTACGTTCAACAAGATTATAAATATCAGCTTGATCAAGCCCATAGCTTTCCATCAATAATGGGTCAACAATGATTTCAACCATATCTTCACGGTCGCCGCCAATATCAACTTCGAGCACTTCTTGTAAGCCTTCGATTTTGTCCTTTACTGAACGTGCTAAAGTGATAAGTCCCCGCTCGGTTACCGGCCCAGAAAGAATAACGGTAATCGCAGGAACTTGGTTGGCCATCGTGACTTCATTTACTACAGGCTCTTCTGATTCAGAGGGTAATTTAGCTTTTGCTAAGGTGACTTTATCGCGTACATCGGCCAAAGCTTCTTTAGGATCTATACCGGCAATAAATTCTAACGTTATCGATGCATGTCCTTCACCCGCATTAGCACTCATCTCTTTAATGCCAGCAATCGATTTAAGTTCTTTTTCCATGGGACGCACTAACATACGCTCAGCATCTTCAGGCGAAATACCGTCATGGACCATAGAAACGTAGATGATAGGAATAGTAACGTCAGGGTTTGATTCTTTAGCAATATTTGAGTAGGTAATGGCACCAGAAATCAATAGTAATAAAAATACCATGAATACTGATCGAGTTCGCTCTAAAGCCGCTTCAATAATGGTTAACATAATATTTCCTTACTCGTTACTCATCACTGGATCGACTTGATCGCCCGCACGAACAAAACCTTGCCCTAAAATAATAAGATCCGTTTGTTCACCAAGACCCGATAACCAAATGCCATCACTTTCACTTTTCACTATGTTGATCGGGGTAAAGTTAACAACACCCTCATTTACTGTTTTTACGCCAATATTGCCCAATTCATCAAGTGCTAATAATGCGGGAGATATTTTAATAGCGGACACTTTTGATAAGACAATATTTACTTCACTACTTAACCCGGCTAGCAATTTACCTTTAGTATTATCGATAGAAATTTCAATTTTAAAAGTATTTGTTGCTTCGTCAGCGACACTCGCAATATAACGAACTTCGCCCTTGGCTTGCGTTTTGTTCAACAGTCGAATGTCTGCTTTTTGGCCTACTTTTAGTTTTTCTATTTGCTTTTCTGTAACATACGCACGAACAATAAGTGGGTTTAAATCTGCAATCATGGCGATGTCGTCACCACTTTTTACATAGTCGCCCTGTTCAACATAACGAGTATTCAATATACCGTCGAAAGGTGCACGTATGATGGTATTCTCTATATTTATTTCTAAACGTTTAATGTCTGCTTTTACCGCTTCTAAATTAGCGGCGGCAATGCTCAATTGCACTTCACCTTGGTAGCCATCAGCATTTAACTTTTTGGTGCCTTTATATTCAATTTTTCGTTGCTCGAGTAAAGTTTGGCTGCGTTTCAATTGTGCGGCTAAATCATTAATTGCTAAGCGTGCAATGATCTGACCTTTATTAACGATTGAACCTCTTTTTGCGAGTACTTCTTCAATTTTTCCTGATATCTCAGCTTTTAAAGTCGTAATACGATCAGGTGCGGTTCTTCCATATAACTCAACAGTATCACTGATTTTATCAGCATATTGAGTGGCAACTTTAACTTGCGGGATAATAATATCTTTAGATTTGTTATTAGAGGGAGTTTCTTGAGTTTTCATGACTCCAGAGGTCATCCAAAGTATTAAAATAACACTAATTGCTAGTGCAATAATATAAGGTCGTTGAGCTAACCATTGACGCGTATTGACTGTTTTACTCATTATTTATTCCTTGAAGCAGCATCCATATTTTGTTGAACGCTACCAGAATACTCTTAGCAAGGTGAACTGTCTAAAAATTCATTGCAACAGTTTGTAAACAGCAGCCTATTAGTTGCCTAACAATGTGATTATATTAAGAAATAAAAAACCAGTGACATAGTCACTGGTTTTATTTTTGATCGAACACTAACGGATGTAGATCAGATAGAGAATGATGATCCACAACCACAAGTCGAAGATGCATTAGGATTGTTCACTAAGAAGCGACTACCTTCTAATCCTTCAATATAGTCGACTTCGCCATCAACTAAGTACTGCAGGCTCATTGGGTCAATCACCATAGTGACGCCTTTTTTGACTATAGTCATATCACCTTCGTTCACTTTTTCGTCGAAAGTAAAACCATATTGAAAACCAGAACAACCGCCACCCGTTACATATACGCGTAACTTTAATTCAGGATTTTCTTCTTCAGTAATTAAAGAAAGTACTTTTGTTGCTGCGGCATCGGAAAATTTTATTGGTAATTCAGGAGTTGACATGTTGCTCTACTTACGAAAAAAAGTTACAGGAGTTTACGCGTGCATTATCGTAAACTTGACTAATTTAGTCAAGTATTACTGCGCTCTGCGATAAGGTTCAATCTATAGATGATGCGTAATTATATTAAAGTGTACTCTTTAACAAATCACTCCACATAAACGTCTCGTCTAATCGTTGAAATTTTTGCCATTTATTTTTCGTTAAAATGGTCGATAGATTTATTTTTTCCGGCAAGAAGTTTGCTGGCAGCGTAAATTCACCTTCAATAATCTGAAAGTACTGAAAACTAAATGACAAATCTTTTTGAGCCAGTGTTGAAATCGCACTTAATTTTAACTGACTAGGTTTGTTATCTAAACTGCCATCTAGCGTTAAGGCAACATAACCTTTAACAAACCGTTTACGTAATAGTTGCTGAACTAAGACAATTTGAAAGCGAAAATGGTGAGGACTACCTGTTGGGTAAACGGATACTCGATCGATAACAAGTCCGTCAGCCGTTTTTTCTGGTGCCATAATTTTTTCATAAAAGGCTAATTCTTTTTTTACTTGATAATGCTGCTGTTCCATACTTTTCAGAAATGTTTGTGAACGGTTATTCGCCATACGCTCAACTTCTAACTCAACTTCCAGCGTATTAATTCTACTGTTTTGCTCAACGTGTTTCTCGTACAAATTATCGAGACGTGTTTTTTGTTGCGCTAACGTTTTAATTTGATAGCCATGATAAAAATTCCCAATACGATAACCACTGTAAACACAGATTACGATGAGGAAAATAAGTAGAAGAGCAGATCGAAATGCGCCTAAGCGAACGACAATCGTATTTAGATTTATTTTTGCTAACCAATTCATTTGAAAAGTATTATGATATCCAACAAGTTATTAATCTTACGCTGGCTAAAAACAACAAGGGTTACCCCGTTTATTATGATGTCGCTCTCCGCACTTAGAAAACGTTTAGCCTTACCCAGAACTTCATGGCAGCTTTGTCTTTTAGCCGCTATTGGCGGCACAGCATCAGCACTTTTGGTGGTTTTATTTACCTTAAGTATTGAAGCGATACAAAGCTTTTATTTAAGCCAGAAAGATGACTATACCAGTTTAGATGCACTAAGTCGTTTTGATTTACCTATTGTCGGCGGATTAATCATTTTACTTTTCGCCTGGCTTACCGGGTACAAATATCTTCGCACCGGTATACCTTTTATTTTACACCGCTTAAAAGTCGCTAACGGCATTATTCCTCTTAGAAATACGATCAATCAATTTTTTGGTAGCGTCGTTGCACTCGCATCAGGGTTCTCAGTAGGTAAAGAAGGACCCGCCGTGCACTTAGGTGCGGCTTGCAGCAGTTATATTGGCAATAAATTAAAGTTACCTTTCAGTACAATTCGTACGCTTTGTGCCTGCGGGATTGCAGCGGGTATTGCCGCTTGTTTTAATACGCCTATCGCTGCAGTTATTTTTGTGATGGAAGTTATTTTACGTGAATATAAAGTACATATTTTCATTCCTGTGATGATAGCAGCGCTCATTGGCTCTATGATCACCAGTAGTATTTTTGGTCCTGCCCATGAATTGGAATATTTCAATAAAATATCATTAACGTTTCATCACTACCCAACCCTTATTCTTTTAGGGCTGGTATTAGGCGTTTTAGCTTATGGTTTTAATCGTTATTTAGTGCTTATTATTAAATATTCAAGCTCAATACATATTTTCCCTCGTATTATGTTAGCATCTTTCATTACCGGTACACTCGGGTTTTTCGTGCCTTATGCGATGGGCACAGACTTAAGTGCTATCACTTTTGCATTAGAGAACAACCTCAAAGTGCAATTATTAATAGGTTTATTGTTTGCTAAGATTTTAATGACTATCACGGCATTAGGCTTAGGTATTCCTGGCGGAATTATTGGACCAATTATAGGTATTGGCGCGATCGCGGGTACTTGTGTTTCAGTGCTTGTTACCGGTGATCTATCTAATGAACATTTAGCTGGGGATTTTGCCTTAATGGGCATGGCGGGATTTTTAGCAGCCACCTTAAATGCTCCTCTTGCGGCTTTATTAACTGTCGTTGAATTATCTAATCAGTTGGAGGTTGTTGTTCCAGCGATGATTGTTATTGCAACTGCCTGTGTATTTTCAGGTCAGTTTTTTAATAATCGTTCCATTTTCGTTATGCAACTGGAACAACAAGGTTTGAAATATAGAAAACCGCCGATTGAAAAGTCACTGCAGCGCATTGGTGTACTCGGTGTTTTGCAAGAAAACATTAAGGTTTATCCACAATCCTGCCCAGAAAACGTTTTAACATCATTGCGTAATATAGAATTATTGGATCATATTTTAGTACAGACCATAGCGGAGCAATCTACACCACAAAGTGAAGGCGTTTCGAGTGACAATCATTTTTCATGGTTGAAGCTAGAACACAACCCAATCGATAGCAGTGTAAGAATCGTGCCCATATCCTTAGTGCCATTACAAAGCCAAGCCACGCTTGCTGAAGCCTACTTAGCCCTGCATGAACAACGTGATGGCGCTGTTTATATTTATGAAAGTGATCCTAATGAAGTATTAGGTATTATTACTTTTGAACAAATTCGCAGTTATTTATTAGAAGGAAAAACAACGTAATGACCACTATTTTATGGTTAAAAGCTTTTCATGTTTTTTTTATGGTTGCTTGGTTTTCAGGGATTTTTTATTTACCACGTTTATTTGTCAATCATGCTGAAACTTCAAGCAAAGAAGTTGCGGAACATTTAAAAGGTATGGAGAAGCGTTTGCTTTACTTTTTCACCCCTTTCGCGTTATTAACAATAGTGCTTGGTATCACGCTAATCTACCAATATGGATACGCTTGGTTTGCCGCTTCAACATGGTTACATGTAAAAATCAGCTTAATCATATTATTAGTCTTTTATCATGGTTATTGCTTTAAATTAGTCAAAGACTTTCGTGAAGACAGAAATAGACGCTCTGGGAAGTTTTATAGGTTATTTAATGAGTTACCTGTATTCATATTACTTGCTGTACTGTTTTTAGTTTATTTAAAACCCTTTTAGCATCTCAACGCTAACCTCGCCA
>Ga0209291_1003130_pt1 | contig 12601 bp, 11 predicted proteins | sample GOMGulsemesocosm_FD_184633 | JGI IMG/M metagenome (GOLD analysis project Ga0209291, IMG submission 184633) | Methane-oxidizing microbial communities from mesocosms in the Gulf of Mexico - GOM9B Gulf of Mexico (SPAdes) (version 2) | ecosystem: Environmental > Aquatic > Marine > Cold seeps... | reverse complement strand
GTTGTTCGCCAAATGGAAACTTAACCTGTGGAGTAATAAGGCGCTTATCACCTGGATAAGTAATATCAAAGTCCGCAGCCGCAACTAGCGCATTACCATCATTAAAGCCGAATACCACGGCTGATGATGTAGGCCCACTTTGACCAAATGATGACGCAGGCTGTGGTAATGCAAACTGCATTAACTCAACGTTTGGATCTTGAGTGTTAAAGAAGTTAATACCTAAATCACTATAACGGTAAGCAATTTCATTTTGCTCTTCCATCGCCAACGCATAAGTAGTACCAGCAAAAGACTGACTGTATTGTGCTTTAGATTCCACCTTTGCAGATTCAAAAACCGGATAAACCACGTACAGTAGGTAGAAAAATATTAGTAACAGTGTCATCAGTACAACACCACCACCCATTTTAATGCCATATTCTGCGAGTTTATCTTTAAGTAAGCGTTTGCGGGAGCCCGCAACCGTTAAAGAAAACTGTTCAGCCATCTCTTCCTCGTATTAGCTGTAATTAATCACAAGGCGATTATATGTAATATTTATGACAGTTATATGACATCAAGCAACTCTGCTAAATATAATCTATACCAATATTTGAAAATGGAATAACCATTATCTACATATTGCGCCTCGTTCTGATATCCCTGTTAGTCACTGATATCGGATCTTGAAGTAACTTGAGTATTATAGATGACTAAGTTCTGATATTTCGATGACGAAGCTATATTTATTCATCTTCTTTGCATATAGTATGGCGGATCATATTGAGTGATTAAAATAGCTAACACTAAACGTTTTAGCTATGATTTCTTACATAGGGCTTAGTAATGCTTAAACAACTTATCGTAACGCTTATTGGTGATGATAAATCAGGTCTCATAAACAACTTATCACGTGTCGTCGCCGAGCATAAGGGCAATTGGTTAGCAAGTAACATGAGTGAACTCGCAGGACAATTTGCAGGTATTTTACAAATTTCAGTCGAAGATGAATATTACCGTGATTTATGTGAAGCATTGAGCCTCATTCCAGGCCTGACTATTAATTTCGCTGAAGGTAAAAACCAAAATGTTTGGCAACAATCTCCTTGCCTGATTATTCAAGATAGCGATCGACCGGGCATTATTAATGAAGTATCTAAAGTACTAACTCAGTATGATATTGAGTTGAAAGCAATAACTACCCATTGTAAAGACTTGTGGCAATCGGATAATAATCAATTTTATGCAAAATTGAAGCTCGCCCTGCCTGAAAACCTAGATCATGATAAGTTTAACATCGCGCTAGCAAAAATTTCGCCGACTTTAATTGCTGAAATGACCGAAGCATAAACAAAACGGCGCCATTACCAAATAATAGTAATAGCGCCGTCTTTCAATGACAATCAATAATCAATAATCAATAATCAATACATAAATGCAAAATCAGACATAGTCAGGCATAAACAAAACGGCGCCATTACCAAATAATAGTAATAGCGCCGTCTTTCAATGACAATCAATAACACTCAGTTCTCAGCTTTCCATAATCAATAACAGTCATCAAGCTGTAATAAAACATGCAACGAGCATGAACTCGTCACACAAAGCTTATTAACACTATTTATGACACATTAATTAACGTCACTTTACCGTCTTCATCAACTTCTGCGATATGGCCTTTTGGCTCCTCCATTAACAGTAAGGCAATAAACCCGACTATCGCCGTGATTGCAATCGCATAAAAGAATACTTGCGTTGATACAATTGAATATAGCGTTAAGTAAAATACCGCACCGACATTACCATAGGCACCAGTCATACCGGCAATCTGCCCTGTTAAACGACCGTTAAGTAAAATACTGCACCGACATTACCATAGGCACCTGTCATACCGGCGATCTGCCCTGTTAAACGACGTTTGATTAATGGTACTGCAGCAAATACTGCGCCTTCACCGGCTTGCACGAAGAACGAACACGCCATTGCAGCAGCGATTGCAAGTGGTAGTGACCAATCTGCTGTGATTTGTGACATGGTATAATAGCCTACCGCTAAACCAGCTGTCAGAATAAGTAAGGTTTTCTTACGACCAAAGCGATCACTGATCCAGCCGCCACCAGGACGAGACATCAGATTCATGAAGGCGTAAGACGCGGCAACCATACCCGCCTCAGCCATACCTAACCCGAATGTTTCAGCAAAGAATAATGGCAGCATAGAAACAACCGCTAATTCAGAACCAAATGTAGAGAAGTACAATACGTTCAGTACCGCTACTTGCTTAAACTTATAACGTTCGATTTCAGGCACATCTTTGACAAAAATATCGCTGTTTACCTGATATGTTTTCCAGCAATCAAAAACATATAATACTGCTAAGCCAATATAAATAGCATTCGTTGTCGTTTCAGTGAACATACTAATCTGTAATAATTTCCACGCTAATAGACCCAGCGTTAGATACATAGGTAACTTCATAAACAGCAGTAAATAGAAGTCGCCTTTACTGGTGACTTCCATTGCTCCGCCTTTTTTCGGACGGAAATAAGTCGCACCTTTTGGTGTATCAGTAACATTAAGATAATACACCACACTGAACGCTAAGCTCATCACACCGGTAATACCAATCGCATAACGCCAGCCATCTTCACCACCAAATAATAATGCAACAGTCGGTAATGTGAATGCAGCAGCAGCGGAACCAAAGTTACCCCAACCACCATAGATACCTTCTGCGGTACCTAACTCATTGGCAGGAAACCATTCACTAACGATACGGATACCAACGACAAAACCAGCACCAATCAGGCCCATCATGAAACGTGCTATCGCTAATTGTTCAAAGGTCGTCGCCATTGCAAACATAAAGCAGGGAATGGAACAGACTGCTAATAATGTAGAGTAAACAATCCGAGGTCCGTATTTATCGGTTAGCATACCTATAATCACTCGGGCAGGAATGGTTAAGGCTACATTTAGGATCAGCAGGGTTTTCACTTCTTCTGTGGTTAATCCCAAACTATCTTTAATCGCTAACATTAATGGCGCGGCATTAAACCAAACCACAAACGTAATAAAAAATGCCATCCACGATAAGTGTAAGGTTTTCATCTTCCCTGAAAAAGACAATATATTAAATTTTTCTTGTCCCATAAAAATTCCCTCTAAGATATAAAAACAAAGTTTAAAAAATTTTATCTTATCTAGAACAAAGCAATACTAAGGCCAACTTAATAAAACCAGACTAACACCTTAACTATCAACAACTTAACCATAAGAACATACAGTGCCATAGACTGGGAGTGGAATATTTGCACCAATGTGGGGATTAAATGTGAGCAATGTATCATTTTGTGAGCAAGATCCCTAAGGGTACACATACTCCGGACAAACCAACAGCCTCATTTTTATAGCAGAAAACAAAAAGCCCGCTACATAGCGGGCTTTTAATCATTTAACCTAAGTAAATCGTATTACAGTGTAATACCTGCTTTCTTAAGGTCTTTTGATGTCACTGAGTTAGGCAGCGGGATGTAACCATCTTTCGCTACGATCTTCTGACCTTGTTTCGATAACATCAGTTTTAAGAACTCCGTTTGCATTGGTGATAATGCTTTATTCGGATTCTTGTTGATGTAAACGTATAGGTAACGAGACAGTGGGTATTTACCTGATGCAGCGTTATCTAGTGTTGCATCGATGTAGTTAGACCCTTTTTTCGATAATGCTACAGCACGTACACCAGATGTCTTATAACCGATACCTGAGTAACCAATTGCATTAAGTGATGATGATACAGACTGTACAACAGATGCTGAACCAGGTTGTTCATTTACGTTGTTTTTGAAGTCACCTTTACAAAGTGCTTTTTTCTTAAAGTAACCATAAGTACCTGATACTGAGTTACGACCAAATAATTGAACATCACGCTCAGCCCAAGAACCTTCTAGACCTAGCTCACCCCAACGTTCAACACGGTTACTCTCACCACATTTTAGTGTGCTTGAGAAGATTGCATCAACATCGGCAATGCTTAGACCTTTAATTGGGTTATCTTTGTGTACGAATACCGCTAGTGCATCAATAGCAACACGGATTGCAGTTGGTTTGTAACCATAACGTTTTTCAAACGCTTCAATTTCTTTAGACTTCATCTTGCGGCTCATTGGACCGAATTGTGAAGTACCTTCTGTTAGTGCCGGTGGCGCAGTAGAAGAACCAGCCGCTTGAATTTGTACATTAACACTTGGGTAAGTATGTTTGAATTCTTCAGCCCACAACGTCATCATGTTTGCTAATGTATCTGAACCAACTGTAGATAGGTTACCTGAGATACCGCTTACTTTTTGGTATTCAGGTAATTTAGGGTCTAGACCTGCTGCAAATGCGCTTTGTGTAGCGATTGCTGTCATTGATATCCCTAATGCTACAACAATTTGTTTAATATTCATTTTTTACTTCTCCAAGTATAATTTTTATTTTGTGTCTATGACTACAAGTTAAATAAATTTTGTATCTCGTTTCTGTGACTACAAGTATTCAATAAACTGATGACAATAATATGAACGAAACATGACGGTTTGATGACAGCGCGTAATTTATTACAAATAAAACTCTGTTAATTACCCATACAGTATAAATTAGACGCTAAAAAAAAGCCCATCACATAGTGGATGGGCTTAACTCTTTAATAATACTAGGTAACAATAATGGTAACCTTAGTGGCGTTTTACATACGTAACCAAAGGTAATGTAAAGCTGAAGCAACTGCCTTTATCCACTTTACTTTTAATCTCTAATAAACTGTCATGATTACTCAACACATGTTTTACAATCGATAAGCCAATACCAGAACCACCAGAATCACGTGAACGCGCATCATCAACGCGATAAAAACGCTCAGTTAAATGATGTACATGCTCCGCAGAGATACCGTCACCATTATCGGTCACACTAAATGAGCCACCAGCAGAAGTTTTTTTCCACTCAACGACAACTTTACCTTGTTCGGGTGTATAGCGTACCGCATTGTAAATTAAATTAGATACTGCACTGCGTAATTGCGATTCATCACCCATGGCAAACAAACCATGTTCAATATGGAATTCCACCTGCAAGGCTTTATCTGCCCCTAAAATTAATACTTCTTGCTCTAACATCGACAGCATAAACGGAATATCAACTTGCTTTTCAAAGTCGACAGCCTGCGCAGCTTCAATACGAGATAAAGCTAGCAACTGATTCACGAGTGAATCCATTCGCGCCGTTTGTTCAGACATTACTTTATGCGCACGCGCAAACATCTTATCCGATTCCTCGGGTTCAAGCATTTCCAGATAACCCTTCAATACGGTTAACGGAGTACGTAATTCATGAGAAACATTCCCCATAAAATTACGCCTTACTTGCTCCAGTTGACGTAGCTCAGTTACATCACGAGCCACCAGCATCGACTGGTCATCGGTATAGGTCATCACTCGAATCTCTAACGTTTTAGCATTATGAATCGGTGAGGTGATTTCTAATGGCTCTTGATAATCTTTGGAGTTTAAATATTGAATAAAATCCGGGGTACGGATCAAATTACCAATATGCTGATTAGCATCTTCCGGCCATTTCAAGCCAATCATTTGCTGTGCTAATTTATTACACCACATAATAGAATAATCAGTATCTAACGCCACCACTGCATCCGGCAGGGCCTCTGCACCTTCACGAAAACGGCGGATCACCATGCGTAATTCTTTACGCTTACGTTTGTGGCGACGCTGCAAACGATAAATACCGTTAAAAATAGCTTCCCAGCTGCCTTTACCTTCAGGCGGCGTCGCACTCCGTCCGACCCACAACCATTTATGTAATACATATTGACTACGATATAGAGCAATGACATTTACCACTGTGGCAATGAGTAAACTCAATGTGATGTTATCAATGACTAAACCAACAAGAAAAAACGGGATATACCAATAAATTAGTCGCCATAAGCCACTAACAAAAACATTCGTTTTATTCATATTGAAACTTCAACTCTACTGATTAACGTACCGAAAAGCGATAACCTGCGCCACGTACAGTTTGCACATATTTATCATGTTCACTCGGTGTTAATGCTTTGCGTAACCGACGGATATGTACGTCAACCGTACGGTCTTCAACGTACACATTCATACCCCAAACATTATCTAATAACTGCTCTCGGCTATATACACGCTCTGGATGCGTCATGAAAAAGTGCAATAGTTTAAATTCTGTCGGGCCGATATCAATCACAGTATTATTAGCCGATACACGATGCGCAACAGGATCAAGTTGTAAACCATTAATATCAATCACTGAATCTTGTGTCATTGGGGCAACACGGCGCATCACAGCATTTAGCCGCGCAATCAGTTCTTTAGGTGAAAATGGTTTGGTAATGTAATCATCAGCACCGACTTCCAATCCTTTCACTTTATCTTCTTCTTCACCGCGTGCAGTGAGCATCACAACAGGAATCGCAGATGAATGAGGCTGAGATTTTAGGTGTTTAATATATTTAATGCCACTGCCGCCAGGTAGCATCCAATCTAACAAAATTAAATCAGGGTAAGGTTCGACAAGTCGTTCTACAGCTTCGTCATAATCCCCAGCTTCAACAACATCAAACCCTTTTTGTTCCAGTGCAAAACATAGCATTTCACGGATTGCAAGTTCATCTTCAACTACTAAAATTCGCTTAGACACTTTAAATATCCTTTACTATTAGTCCCTTTATTAACTGTTTCCAGTCAGTAAAAGATTTATATTGTAATGATGAAAGACCCATTTATCTTCCGACTTTAACTGAAAGCGATTATCAGCTCAATATGTTTCAGAATTATTACATTAATGAATTTTTTATTAAAAATTAGATTCATACCTAATAAACGTCATGAATAACGTAAACATATAGGATTTAATTAAAGCACTGATTTTAATAATTAAAACTAACTTTTCATTATTCTTTTATACTTTTAAATAACACGACTCTGTATTTGGCTAAAATCTTGATTGCTGCATGTTTAGCCAAGTACCAAACTTGTATTTCCAACCTCCTTGAGTATACTGGTTATCCAAACAGTTGATACCAAGGTCCTGCTATAATGTGGTTTAAAAACTTACTAATTTATCGTTTCACTCGTCCACTTGAATTAGATATTGAACAACTTGAAACCAAGTTAGCTGATTTCCCTTTTACCCCTTGCGGTAGCCAGGATTTATCTAAATTCGGTTGGGTCAAGCCACTGGGTAAATCAGGTCAGGCTTTGACACACGGTATCACAGATAACATTCTGATCTGTGCAAAGAAAGAAGACAAAGTATTACCCGCATCAGTTATCAAAGACATGCTACAAGAAAAAGTAGACACGATTGAAGCAGAACAAGGCCGTGGTCTAAAGAAGAAAGAAAAAGATGCACTAAAAGAAGATATCGTTCATCAGCTATTACCACGTGCTTTCCCGCGTAGCAGTCAAACCTTTGCTTGGATCTGCCCTTCACAAGATCTATTAGTGGTTGATGCATCAAGTGCTAAAAAAGCCGAAGACTTAATCGCGTTGTTACGTAAGTGCGTGGGTAGCCTACCTGTGGTTCCCGTTGCTTTAACGACGCCTGCTGATGTAACCATGACAGAATGGTTGAATAACGGCAGTGCTGCACCTGGATTTGAATTAGGAGATGAGGCTGAATTACGTTCAGCGCTTGAACACGGCGGTATTATCCGTTGTAAAGAGCAAGACCTAACCAGTGAAGAGATCCAACACCATCTTAACGCCGATAAATTAGTGACTAAATTAGCCTTAGACTGGAGTGAATCACTGTCTTTCTTACTTGGTGAAGACATGTCAGTTAAGCGCCTTAAATTTAGCGACCTTATCAAAGAACAAAATGATGATGTTGTAACCGATGATTACGCGGCTAAATTTGATGCTGACTTTGCCTTGATGACTGGCGAGTTAATGCGCTTTATTCCAGACTTAATCACTGCACTTGGTGGTGAAGAAGCTACTACAACGAAATAGTAGCTAACTAATGCAGCATATATCGGACTGGCGAGTTAATGCGCTTTATTCCAGACTTAATCACTGCACTTGGTGGTGAAGAAGCTACTACAACGAAATAGTAGCTAACTAATGCAGCATATATCGATTTATATGCTGCATACTCACGAATATCTCCGTTAATTTCCCCTCCAACACATGACAGTTTTGTCATAAACGCCAAAATTTGTATATAAAAACAACAAAAACTCGCTGTTACTCTCTATAATGCTCTTATGAGTAAATAAATAATCGAAATAAAAACTTTAATTTAAAGCCATAAAAACAACGAGTTAGATTTTTGTGATGACGTTTTATTACATTTAAAAATCACTGTAATATTTCTGTCACACAAGTTTGTTTTAATCCACCTCGTCAACTAATTGAAACAATCTGTCATTCGATACAGATAAAATGGTATTTAGAGATGAAAAATAATAACGAAGCAATTGAATTAAGCCCAAGCACAATGCAAAAAGTATTTAGCTGGGTAAGTGTAGCCGCATTGGTATACTTCGTATTGGTAGCAGTATCTACAGTAAGTGGAGGCTTTAAAATGTTCTCCGGTGGTAGCGCTGGTGCAGAACAAATATTCGCTTTCGCAACTAACCCATTTGTAGCTTTATTATTAGGTATCCTAGTAACAGCATTAGTACAATCTTCAAGTACGGTAACATCAGTAATCGTTGGCCTAGTAGCCGGTGGTTTACCAATCTCAATCGCCATTCCTATGGTGATGGGTGCGAACATGGGCACCACTATCACCAATACGTTTGTGAGCATGGGTCATATCCGTGACAAACAAGAGTTCCAGCGTGCATTCAGTGCTGCAACTGTACATGACTTCTTTAACTTACTTGCTGTAGCTATCTTCCTACCATTGGAAATTGCCTTCGGTATCCTTGAGAAAATGGCGACCTTCCTAGCAGACTTCTTTGTTGGTGGTAGTAGCTTAAGCATTAAAGAGTTCAACTTTATTAAACCGTTAACTAAACCTGCGGTAAACCAAATTAAAGAACTTGCAGGTTCATTACCAGTAGAAAGCAATACCGCTGGTCTAATCATGGTATTCATCGGTATCTTCATGATTGGCTTCTCAGTTACCTTCCTAGGTAAAGTATTGAAATCAGTAATGGTTGGTCGTGCTAAAGCAGTATTACACGGTGCAATCGGCCGTGGTCCAGTAAGCGGAATCTTATCTGGTACAGCAGTAACAGTAATGGTGCAATCATCATCTACGACAACTAGCTTAATGATCCCACTAGCGGGCAGCGGTGTGTTTACTACACGTCAAATCTTCCCGTTCACACTGGGTGCTAATATAGGTACTACAATTACAGCGTTACTTGCTGCAACATCAATCAGTGGTGATACAGCACAACTAGCGATGACTATCGCACTAGTACACGTAATGTTTAACGTATTCGCAGTAGCACTTATCTACGGTATCCCAGCACTACGTGAGATTCCAATTAAGTGTTCAGAAGCTCTGGCACGCCAAGGCACTGAAAACAAATTCATCGCTTTTGGTTATGTAGTTGGTGCTTTCTTCGCACTACCTGGTCTGATGATTATTTTCTAATTAACACGACGAACAAAAGATGACTGCAAACAATTAGTCATCAATATTAAAAAAAGCTCAGACTTGTTCTGAGCTTTTTCGTTTCCGGCTTTGGCATAATGATCTTATCTATCCCCCTCATGAGCAGCAGTGACCACTCACCGTACACAATCAAATAAAACATGATCTAGATCAAGATTAATTCATTACTCAACGCGTAGAATCGCGAACCTTGATGCCCTTAGGGTATTTCCTGACTTGAACTCAGACAAAAATTGAGGTTGAAATGTTTACTCCAGAATTACTTTCCCCTGCAGGTTCACTAAAGAACATGCGCTATGCTTTCGCTTACGGTGCTGATGCTGTTTACGCTGGGCAACCACGCTATAGCCTACGTGTTCGTAACAATGAATTTAGCTTAGAAAACTTAGCAATTGGTATCAACGAGGCACACGCGCTTGGTAAGCAATTCTATGTGGTTTGTAATATCCAACCTCATAATTCAAAATTAAAAACCTTCATCCGTGATTTAACACCTATCATCGCCATGAAGCCAGATGCAATTATTATGTCGGATCCAGGTCTGATCATGATGGTTCGTGAAGCTTTCCCTGATATGGTCATTCACCTGTCGGTACAAGCGAACGCTGTAAACTGGGCTACGGTGAAATTCTGGTATACCCAAGGAATCAAGCGTGTGATCTTGTCACGTGAGTTATCACTGGATGAAATTGAAGATATTCGTTTCCACTGCCCTGACATGGAAATCGAAGTGTTTGTACACGGTGCATTATGCATGGCTTATTCTGGCCGTTGCCTATTATCTGGTTACATTAACAAACGTGATCCAAACCAAGGTTCATGCACTAATTCATGCCGTTGGAAATACGATGCACATGATGCGACCGAAAATGAAACCGGTGATATTGTTGCTACTGAACCAGAAATCTATTCTCCTGAGCCAACTTTAGGCGAAGGTAAACCGACTGACCAAATCTTCTTATTACAAGAGCAAGGTCGTCCAAATGAATACATGCCTGCATTTGAAGATGAGCATGGTACTTACATCATGAACTCAAAAGACCTACGTGCTATCCAACACGTTGAGCGTCTAACTAAAATGGGCGTACATTCATTAAAAATTGAAGGTCGTACTAAATCGTTCTACTACTGTGCTCGTACTGCACAAGTATATAAACAAGCGATTAATGATGCTGTTGCAGGCCGTGACTTTGATCCATCACTATTACGTTCACTAGAACACCTTGCACACCGTGGTTACACAGAAGGTTTCTTAAGCCGTCATACACACGATGCATACCAAAACTACGATTACGGCTATTCAATCAGTGAAACACAACAGTTTGTTGGTGAGCTAAATGGTCGTAACGATAAGGGCCTTGCTGAAGTTATCGTTAAGAATAAATTCTTAGTGGGTGATTCATTAGAGCTAATGACACCACAAGGTAACCTAACCTTCAAGCTTGAAGAACTCGAAAACCGTAAAGGCGAAACAATGGAATATGCACCAGGTTCTGGTCACATTGTTTATTTACCAGTGCCTGAAGAAGTTACACTGGATCACGCATTATTAATGCGTAATTTCCATAATAGTGAAGATACGCGTAACCCGCATAAATAATCCATTAGGAAAGAAGACATAACCTTATGGCATTATTAATTAATGATAAGTGTATTAACTGTGACATGTGCGATCCGGAATGCCCGAATGGCGCAATTACATTTGGCGCGAAGATTTATGAAATCGACCCATTGTTATGCACTGAATGCGTAGGTCATTATGATAAACCGACCTGTAAAACTGTTTGCCCGATTAACTGCATTATTACCGACCCGGACTATGTAGAAAAAGAGGAAGCATTATGGGAAAAGTTTGTCATGATCCAAGAAGCGACAAAAGCAGCACGTTAATCACAACGTGACTGAATCTAGTGATATAAAAACTAAAACGGCGAGCTTATAGCTCGCCGTTTTTCTATTCATATTGTGGTGGTTTAGGAGCAGTCACTCAACTTAATGCTTTTCGTGCCAACCAATCCTCATGTAATAATGCTGTTAATACGTGGTCTTGCCAATTACCAGCAATCTTAAGATATTTACGCGCATAACCTTCACGTTCAAACCCTAACCTTTCCAGTAATGCACCACTACGTTGATTATCAGGAATAAAGTTTGCCATCACCCGATTCAAACCGACATTTTCAAACATGAAACCTAAACAGCTTTGCAAAAACTCGACCATCAGCCCCTGCCCTTCATAATCCTTGGAAATTGAATAGCCAAGATAACAGGACTTAAACACACCTTGAATAATATTACTAAAATTAGCAACCGCTACGATTTCAGAGCTATCCGGCGTCATGGCGATAAAATTGATCGCACTGGCATCGTTAAATTCCGCATGAATTTGCTGAATACGTAATTTCCACCAACGCAGCGTATAATAAGCCTCGCTGCGTATCGGTTCCCAAGGTGCAAGATGAACTTGATTACGAACATAATACTGGCATAACTTTTCAGCATCGCTCGCCATCGCCACTCGGATGACCAAACGTTTAGTAACAAATTGGGGAAATTTTGATAGCATCCAACACCTCAGCTAAACTAGATCAACTCTAGATAAAGACTAAGCGAGATGTAACCTCGTTGAAGATAATAATCCACCATTATCAACCAGCTGTTTCATCAAGCCTAAATTAGCCAGTATACGTTCTACTAATGGTGTTTCAAATGGATAATAAGTTTCTTTGCAGTTATTCACAGAATCGATAGTCGCAACTATAAAATGTTCCAAGATCAAGCAAGTGCGATTTTTGCTAAAGTTAGCCATCGACAGCTCTGTCGGTGAATAAGCCCCACGGCAATTACTACCAACTCGTAGTACGACACTGGGTAATAAAGATAAATTATCACTTTCACAAAAAGCATAGAAGTTATCTAAGCTTTCTTCTTCCCACTCAGGACTAACAATAATAAT
>Ga0209291_1003127_pt1 | contig 12604 bp, 11 predicted proteins | sample GOMGulsemesocosm_FD_184633 | JGI IMG/M metagenome (GOLD analysis project Ga0209291, IMG submission 184633) | Methane-oxidizing microbial communities from mesocosms in the Gulf of Mexico - GOM9B Gulf of Mexico (SPAdes) (version 2) | ecosystem: Environmental > Aquatic > Marine > Cold seeps... | reverse complement strand
AGGTAATCTAAAAATTTATCGACTAAAAAATCGAACACTAAAATTCCGATGATGAGGTAAAATATGTTTTGTGCAGTCATGTTGTTTTAATATGAATTATCTATTTAAAGTTTCTTTGACGCTTTGCTTCAAAAATTAAAATTCCTGCAGCTACTGATACATTCATAGAATCTATTTGTCCTTGCATTGGGATAATAATGTTTTGTTTAGCAGCGTCTCGCCATTCTTTACTTAATCCTGTAGCTTCAGTTCCAACAACAATGGCAGAAGCTTGAGTATAATCTTCTTTATGATACTGGTTTGAATTCTGTAAAGTAGCCGCGTAAATATTGATATTTTTTTCTGCTAGAAAATCAATAATTTCTTCTGTTGTTCCAGTAGCAATTTGATTGGTAAATACACAACCTACACTAGAGCGAATAATGTTAGGATTGTATAAATCTGTTTTTGGGTTGGCAATTAATATAGCATCTACATTTGCCGCATCTGCTGTACGTAAAATAGCACCGATGTTTCCTGGTTTTTCAGGAGCTTCTGCAATAAGAATAAGTGGTGCATCTGTACTAAACGCTATATCTTTTAATGAATTCGACTTTGTTTTTAGAATGGCAACTACCCCTTCCGTAGAACTTCTGTAAGCAATCTTCTGGTGTACTTCTTTAGAAACACTAATAATATTGATTTGCTGATTTGTTAATTTGTTGACAGCTTCTTCTGGAACCAACTCTTCATACAATAAAACAGTATCTATTTTATAGCCACCGTTTAAGGCGAGTTCTAGTTCTCTGATTCCTTCTACCGTAAACAAACCTTCTTTTTTACGAAGGCGAGATTTCTCTTGTAATTGAAGCACTTTTTTTACCAGTGCGTTTTGTGTACTACTTATGTATTGCATGTGGCAAATATACAGTTAAGCAGTTTATTGTCAGTTAAAAAATGTATTTTCGATTAAAATTAAAAAAACTAACTTATAATTATGAAAAAAACAGTACTTTTTCTACTGCTATTAATGGGTGTAGCAGTAAAGGCTCAAGTGGCATATCCAGCACCAAGTTTATTTGTTTGTGATGATGATAATGACGGTTATACAGAATTTGATTTAACAGTTAATAATATACAGATATTAGGGGGGCAAAACCCTGCCGATTTTACAGTTACGTATTATGAAACTGCCGCAGAAGCACAAGTAGATGTTGGGGCAATAGATACTAATGTACTTTATGTAAATATAATTGTTAATACACAAACTATATATGCTCGTGTAACAGAAATTGCAACAGGGAATTATGATACGACTTCATTTAATCTTGTTGTAGATAGTATAAACTTCAATCCACCAGTTGGGTTAAATGTATCTGATGATGATAATGATGGTTTTGGGTACTTTGATTTATCTGTAGCATCTGCACAAATTACAGGAGGAAATGTTAATTTACAAGTAACTTTTCATCATACACTTGTGGCGGCGCAACAAGGATTAGGGGCGATAGATGCCAGTGTATTATATCAAAATTTAGATGCTAATGGAGATAGTCTAGGGGGAGGAATCCAAGTACTATATTTAAATATAACAGATATATCTTCTGGATGTAGTTCAATAGGAGAGGTTATTACCTTGAATGTGTCGAATGCTCGTTTATCATCAAATCAAATAGAGCATACTTTAAGCGAGAATTTAGGAAACCTAAATCAAAATTTAGTGAAAAATGAAGGCGTAACAGGTTCTTTAACAAGTATTGAGAGTGCAATACCAGTAGCTAATTACACTTCTATTCACGTTTGTGATGATAATGATGTTAATGGTAGTGTTAGTTCTGATGGTTTTTTTACATTTAATTTAATTGATTATATACCCAACATAACTGGAGGAGCAACAGGAGTAGATGTTACGTTTTATACAAATCAAGCAGATGCAGAAAATGGTTCAGGAAGTAGTTTTATTAATGATCCAACGGCATATATTAATACTGTAAATCCGCAAGCGATATTTTCAAGAGTCACAGATAATTCTACAGGGTCTTATAGTGTAGGAATACTTGAAATGATAGTAAGTCCAAATCCAACTCCATTATCAACACAAGATATTGCAGCTAATTTAGGGAATGGTGGGGTAATGGAAGCTTGTGATGGAAATGTAGATGGAACCGGAGCTATTGCAGAACAACAAGCTGTTTTTAATGTAACACAATGGGAAACACAAATATTAACAGGTAGCGGTCCAAACATAGAAATGGGGGTTTCTGTTGCATATTATATAAGTCTTAATGATGCTGAGGCTGGTATAAATACTATTGCTGTGCCAACATCATACACCAATACAGCTAACCCACAAACAATATATGTACGGGTTACTAATGACGGTACAGGTTTAAACCCAGTGTCTAATGGTTCTGGATGTTATACTATAGTTGAATTTCAATTATATGTGCCAGTACCAGAAGTTACTATTACGGGTGGTACAACACTTGTTATAGATGAAAACGGAAATCCTATTTCGGATGTATTGTTAACAGCTATTGCTGGTCCATGGAATCCAGCAGTGTATGATTACCAATGGGCGTTAAACGGAGTTGATATTCCTTTAGCTACAGGTATGACATATGTGGTTACTCAAGGAGGAGCGTATACCGTTACCGTTTCTGGCCCAACTGATTTTGATTGTATTAATATTGCTACACATGTTATAGATGTAGTTACGATACCTCAGGATAATTTAACAGTTGAAACTATAAGTGAAACCTGTGTAGGGTTAGATAATGGAATGGTGCAAATTACAGCTAATGAAGTCTATACTTATGAAGTAAGTATGTCATTAAACGGGAATGCAATTGCAGTAAGTCCTAATACTTTTACGGATGTTATCAGCATTCCTAATTTAGCTTCAGGAACCTATTACGTATGTGTTACAGCAACTGAAGTTAATGTTACACAATGTTATGATGTATATGTTGAAGCCGTTGAGGATTTAGTTGGTTTTTCTGGAAGAATAGGGAATGTGTATAGTTTAGAGTTAACAGGAAGTAAACATTATAATGTAGCTATTGATGGTGTAGTTACTGAAATAAATGTAGCAACAACAACTGAAGTGATTACTTTAGAGCATGAGTTGTCTACTGAGATAACTTCTGTAAAAGTTACTACGGATAAGGAATGCCAAGGAAGGTTTGAAGAAACCGTGTTATTAGATACCGATAAGTTGGTTATATATCCTAACCCAGCGGTTGATGAAATTCGTTTCTCAACAAATGCAGAGTTATCATCTGTTATGGTTTATGATGTGTCAGGAAAAGTTGTATTGCAAAAAACAAACAATACAAATGCAATTAATGTGTCTGAGTTAGCAGTAGGGCTGTATTTTATAAAAGCCACTTCAGGAACTACTGTGTTTACGTCTAAATTTATAAAAAAATAAAAATGAAAAATTTAATATACCTATTTATCGTTTTATGTATCACTTGCTCATGTAGTGATGATTCAGATGATGTTGTGTTTAATGCTTTAACAGCAGCTGATTATATTACTCCTGCAAACAATGCTGTTTGTGAAGGAACTGTTACTGCTGATCAATCAGGTGTTGAAGTGATATTAAGCTGGAATGAATTTTCAACAAACCCAACAGGAATTACATATACTATTGAGCTTACTAATTTAACAACAAGTACATCACAAACTATTGTGATAGAAAATGGTGTTACGAGTACATCAGTAGTATTAGAACCCAATACCGCTTATGAATGGGTAGTAACTGCTTCAGATACAACAGGACAATCGGTTACGGGAGCTACAGGACAGTTTCATACACCTTATGAAGCAGCAACTAATTATACTCCTTTTCCTGCAAGCCTTAATGCCCCTGTATCTCAAGCAACTGTAGCAGCAGGGAATGTTATGTTTAATTGGACAGGGAATGATGCTGACACAGGAGAAACTGCAACATTAACATACGATTTATATTTAAGTACAGCTAATCCTCCTGCATTGCATACAGCTGATATAGCTACTACGAATAGTACTGTTGGTTTAACTGCTGGGACATATTATTGGTTTGTTAAAAGTAAAGATGTAAATGGTAATGCTTCCTATTCATCAACAAGAACCCTTATGGTACAATAGTTTTAAGAAATATAATTTTATTAAAAGCTGCTCTATTATGAGTGGCTTTTTTTTATAGGAAAAAATAATTCCTTTTTCATGTAACAAATTGGTACACTTTGCGTTCTAATAGTAATATCAAATCATCATAATCATCAATCAAAATAGCACTCATCATGTTAAAACAATTCTTTATTGTCTGCTCCGGAGCAGATACCGACCTCCTAAATAATTGCTCAAAAGGAGAACAAACCAAATATGCAGGTATAGGTGCTACCGTTTTTTTTACAGCGGTAATGGCTTTTATTGCTGCCAGTTATGCACTGTATACCGTATTTGATAATCTCATAGTTTCCATTGGATTTGGGTTAGTTTGGGGATTGCTCATATTTAATTTAGACCGGTTTATAGTGTCAACTATAAAGAAAAGAGAAAAATTCTTGGATGAGTTGATACAAGCTTCGCCTAGAATTTTATTAGCGATGATAATTGCTGTAGTTATTTCAAAACCTTTAGAGTTAAAGATTTTTGAAAAGGAGATTAATCAGGTGCTCCTAGAAGAAAAAAATACGATGACACTGGACAATAAAGATCAGATAGCATTGCAGTACACTCCTAAAATAGGTGAATTGACTGCTCAAATAGAAAGTTTAAAAAAGGATGTTTCCCAAAAAGAGACAGAGGTAAATGCATTGTACAGTACTTATATAGCTGAAGCGGAAGGTCGTGAAGGAACTAAATTATTAGGGAAAGGTCCTGTTTATAAAGAGAAACGAGATAAACATGATGCAATGTTATTGGAGTTACAGGAATTGAAAACAACCAATAAAGAAAAGATATCAGCTGTTGAAAACGAAATAGCGACACTCAATAAAACCTATGAATCTCAATTATCAAAAACACAACCTATTATTGATGGTTTTGATGGATTAATGGCGCGTGTAAACGCATTAGGGAAATTACCATGGTTGCCATCATTCTTTATTTTCATATTGTTTTTAGCCATAGAAACATCTCCTATACTTGCCAAGTTATTAGCCCATAAAAGTGAATATGATTTTAAGTTAGAAAATCAAGAATCGGTAGTGAAAACGTGGATGCAGCAGCAAGTTCATGAAAGAGAAAATCTTTTAAAAACAAATACTGTTATAAGTGATAAAGTGTATGCTGATATACAGGAAGCTGAAGAGTCGTATCAATATAAAAAGAAAAAATCGGAAGAATTGATACGCTTACAAGCGGATGTGTTTTATGAAAATCAGAAAAAAGCAACGGTGTAACTTGATGTGCTATTCAAATAAGGAAACATCTTTTGTAAGGTATAGTATTAATGTATGACCACATACAAAATCAATATTTTGAAAGATGAAAAACAGTTGTTTTATACTAGTGCTTTTAGTTAGTGTTTTTAGCTTTAGTCAAAATGCCTTAGGGAATTTAGAAGAAAGCAATTTGGATGTTACTGAGCGATTTCCAAATGGATTAAGTGATATGTTTATTGCTCACGGAACATATCAACGTTGGGATCAAATGAATCAGCTTTCATTTGATTTATTAAAAAAAGGAGGGACTACAGAAACTCATTTAGTAGATTTAAAATCGCGTAAAACATTAATTAGCTCTTCAAAATTTATTATTGGGTTTGATGGAAATGATGTTTGGGTGAATAAAGACGCGAAATTTCCAGTCGAGAGAGCTCGTTTTTACCATAACCTATATTTTTATTTCTATGCAATGCCTTTTGTTTTAGGAGATCCTGGGATTACCTATTCAAGAGTAAAAGATTTATCGTTTGAAAATAAAGACTATTCAGGGTATAAAGTTACTTATGGTAGTAATATAGGCGATTCTCCTGAAGATAATTATTTTGTGTATTTTGATAAAGTAACACGTCAAATGACTTGGTTAGGGTATACCGTTACTTATGGAGAGGATAAACCAAGTACAGAAATACATTATATTAAATATACAAATTGGGGTGCAGTGAATGGATTGTTGTTACCAAAAAAGTTGCAATGGTATGACTCTGAAAATAATTTACCAAGCATCCCTAGTAATACCGCAGAGTTTGAGAATATAGGTGTTTCTGATACATTGATTACTCCATCAGTATTTGCAAAACCGTTGGATGCATTAATAGGAAATAAGTAGTTGTTAATGAACAATAGGAATATGCTCATTGAAAATCCATTTTTTTAGTAAGCTCTTATTGGTAGAAATTTCAGCAAACACATAAATGTCACTCTCAAAACAATAGGAATGTTCTGCATATTCAATAACCACTTGATTGTCACAATAGCTGGAATGTAAAAAATAGAGTTCCTTGTTTTTTATGAGCACATAACCAACATGATTGCTGAGCCCTACAAAATAGATTCCATCAGCATAGGTTTTGAGTAGATTCTCTTTTAGTTTGGGGTAGTTAATGTTTCTGTATATTTTTAATTTATTTCGAGTTTGTAAACTTAACGCTTCGTTTAAACCAGGCTATTGTGCCATTTTATATCGGTTAAGTTTAAAACCAAAATGCCTTAGTGTAGTAGATACAAAATAACCACATGCAATTTCACCTTGGACAGGAACGTTGGTGTGTCCTTCATAGGCCCAAGTAGTGCCATACCAATGTGGTACAATATTGTTTAATAAAGTATTCAGAAAATAATGAGATACACTATCTAGTGTTTTTTGTGGCGCAGCCGTATACTGGCTTTTGAAGTATGCTCTCTTATTTTCTATTACATCTAATAAGCTATTGTAGTTTCCTCTAGGTAGGAAGTTAAGACCGAGCTTGGTAGAGTCAAGTATGATCTCATTATATACATCTTCATTATCTAATACTGGTGATGTGATAGTATCTTTTTCAGGAGTATTATCAGTTAATTTCTGATGTTCCGCTTGCTTTTTACAGCTAAAGAGTAGTATCGCTGTCAGTATAAAATAGGTGAGTTTCATATTATATATAACGCTAGAAAATTATAAATCTTGTTTACACTCGTAATTTACTAATAAGGCTACTACATAACTATAGCTTTTGATTCCTTTTTGTTGGTTGTTGCTTTTTAGGAATAAATCATAACTATATTTTAAAACAGGCTCAATCGGATTTTGGTAACTATTCCAGAAATCTCGACTTTCCTGAAAGTCTTTGCGAACACCTAAATTTAGTTTTTGTAATAAAAGCTCGTATTTGTTTATGTCTCGTCGGTATAGTTCGCTCAAACAGTAACGTACAGCAAAGTTTGCACCAGCGTAATTAAAATAAATATCGGAATTTTCCATACAGGCTAAATAGCCTATAAAGTTTGTTTCGTTTTCTGCAGCATAACCAATTTGATGTGCTTCTTCATGACAACTCACCAGCGGAAAATGATATTTAGGAATAAGGTAATTTACTTGTGCTTCGTTAGTAAACGGATTTAAGTATCCACTGTATCCTGAGTACGTTAAAGAAAGTGACCATAAGGATTTTTTAATGCTTCTAGGCTGGTATTTTAAATCAGGATATTTTTTTTGTAATTGTAGATAACCTTCTATGGTTTTTTTAAACACTTGTGATTTGGTATATGGTATAACCGCCTTTAGAGTATCATTAGAAGTTATTTTTAAATGAATGGCGTTTGTTTTGTCAATAAATTTTTCTGTAACAATTACTAATTGCTCGGTAGTATACTCTTTATTTAAGTTTAATGTTTTATACAATGGGTTTCTATAATAATTCATCCCCCATAATAAATGAAAAGCGAAATAAATAACCGAAAGGAAAGCAAGTATACTAGTAAAGGTTTGGCTTGGTTTTTTTAAAAAATGTTTTCGATTTTTGTAACACCATTTTAATATAAATACAATAAGGAATGCATATAGTATGTCTCCAACTGAAAAAGGAACCCATCCCAGTAGGTATCGTAATGTTTTTGAAATTATTGGGTATAATCCATTACTATAATACTTTTCTATGAAATCAGGATAATTAGCTAAGGCCTTAATTATCAATATCTGTAAAGGAAATAATACCGCTAAAAGGATCTTTTTGTTTTTAAACATTTTAGTATTAAAAATCCCCTCTCCTATGGGAGAGGGCTAGGGTGAGGGTATAAATGTACAAAATAATCTTGATGCTTTTTATTTAATTGATGAGTGTTGTTCCTTATTTGTATTCAAAAAGCAACCTTTTTTGTATACTGAATACTGAATAAAACTCACTATCTTTGGCGCATAAAAATGAACGTACAATGAATCAAGAAATAAGAGAGTTAGAGCCAAAAGAACTTTGGAATAAATTTGCCGATTTAAATGCAGTACCTCGTCCATCTAAAAAGGAAGAGCGTGTAATTGCGTTTATGAAAAAATTCGGTGAAGATTTAGGCTTAGAAGTTATAGTTGACGCTGTAGGGAATGTAATTGTAAGAAAGCCAGCTACTCCAGGTATGGAAGATAGAAAAATGGTGGTATTACAGTCACATTTAGATATGGTGCATCAAAAAAATGCAGATGTTAACTTTGATTTTGAGACGCAAGGAATAGAAATGTATGTTGATGGTGATTGGGTGCGTGCTAAAGGAACTACTCTTGGAGCAGATAACGGTTTAGGAGTTGCTACAATAATGGCAGTTTTAGAATCTACAACAATACAACATCCTGCATTGGAAGCATTGTTTACTATTGATGAGGAAACTGGAATGGGTGGAGCTTTCGGTTTAAAAGGAGGATTGCTAAACGGGGATATTCTTTTAAATTTAGATACTGAAGAGGATGATGAAATTGGTGTAGGTTGTGCAGGTGGTATTGATATTACTGCTACAAAATCATATACAGAAGAAGCTACTCCTGAAGGAACAGTAGGGTATTCTATTGAAATTAAAGGATTAAATGGTGGGCATTCAGGTATGGATATCATCAAAGGTTTAGGAAATGCAAATGTATTCATGAACCGTTTGTTATTTAAGGGATACGAAAAATACGGATTACGTGTTTCATCTATAAAAGGAGGAAGTTTACGTAATGCAATTCCAAGAGAGAGTTTTGCGACTATAGTAGTAGATAAAGTTCATACTGGATCTTTTGAGCAAGAGTTAGCAGCTGAGGTTGCTAATATAAAAGCTGAGTATGCAAGTTTAGAAGCTGATTTGGAAGTTGTTATATCATCAATTGCATTACCAGAAAAAGTAATGGAGTTAGGAGCTCAAGAAACTGCAATTAAAGCTGTTTATGCTGCTTTAAATGGAGTGCATAGAATGAGCCCGGATATTGAAGGGTTGGTAGAGACGTCTAATAATATCGCAAAAATTATTATTGCTGATGGAGAGGCTACCGTTATGTGTTTAACACGTTCATCCGTAGATTCTAATAAAGATGATTTATCAAACAAATTGACGTCTTGTTTTGAGTTAGGTGGTTTTGAAGTTGAATTGTCGGGTTCTTACCCAGGTTGGACACCTAATATGAATTCTTCAATAGTAAAGTTAACTGCTGAAATTTATAAAAAAATAAACGGCGAAGAGGCTAATGTTGCTGCATGTCATGCAGGTTTGGAATGTGGTATTTTAGGTACTCATTACCCAAATATGGAAATGGTTTCTTTTGGTCCAACTATTAAAGGAGCACATTCTCCTGATGAAAGAGCATGTATTTCTTCTGCTAAAAAATACTGGCATTTCTTTTTAGAAGTATTAAAAGAAACTCCAAAAAAGTAATTTAAGTACTGTTATGAAAAAAAGCCACTCATATGAGTGGCTTTTTTTATGCTATGAAAAGAAATGATTTTTTTACTCTTTATCTGCTGCAGGAACAATCTCTAATTCAAAAACTAAATCTGAATTAGGCGGGATTGGACCGCTACCTCTTTCACCATATCCTAAGTGAGCAGGAATAAATACAAGAACTTTATCTCCTGTAGCCATAGATAATAATCCATCTCTAAATCCTTGAATTAACCTAGCTTCTGGGCTATAGTCCATTGGAACGGGCTTGTAACCTCCACCTTGTTCTTTTCTAGGGTTAATCATATTGTATTTTGCTTCAATTTCTCTAACGTTAGAGTCGAATAATTTTCCGTCAGCTAAATACCCAGCATAGTTTACCAATACTTTAGTTCCAATTGCTGGTTTAGCGTTGTCTGTTTTGTTAATATATGCTATTTGAACTCCAGAAGTTAATGTTTCAGTTTTAGCTTTGTGAGCTTCAAATATAGCCATAGTTTCTTTTTTAACACTAGCTAACTTTGCTTCCTTTTCTTCCTGCTCTTTTTTCTGAGCAGAAAAGTGACCATTAAAAATTTCAGCGGCATCAAACTTTTTAGCAGCACTCCCTTTTCGAATGATTTTTACTGTTTGTATAGTATCGCCTTTAACAATTGAATCTACAGTACTTTGTCCGGTTAAGACATGTCCAAAAACAGAGTGTTTATTGTTTAAAAAGCCTGTTTCCTTGTGAGTGATAAAAAACTGACTTCCATTGGTTCCTGGACCAGCGTTTGCCATTGATAAAGTACCTGCTTTATCGTGTACTAAACTTGGGTCAAACTCATCTTTGAATTTGTAACCAGGATCACCACCACCTGTACCTAAAGGACATCCTCCTTGAATCATAAAATTATCTACAACTCTATGGAATTTTAATCCATCGTAGTATTTTTTTCCTTTATGGTCATCAGCAACCATAGAGTTTGTTCCTTCTGCTAAAGAAACAAAGTTGGCAACCGTAATGGGTGTTTTTTCATATTCTAACTGGCAAACAATTTTACCTTTGTTTGTAGTAAATTCAGCATACATTCCATCTTCTAAATCTGGATATTGCTGGTTGCATGCAGTAGCAGCAAAAAATAATGATAAAAATAGTAATTTCATGATATTGATTATTTATTTAGTGTTCTGTTTAATGATTCTTTAGTTACGAGCTCTTTTAATGTTACGGTGCATATAATAGGTAGATTGGCATTTATTTTTTTACCATCACCTCTATATCCGTAGGCAAGCTGAGAAGGAAAAATGAATTTTATTTCTTCTCCAACTTTTATTAATTTCAATCCTTGACGGAAACCTTCAATCACTTTACTTTCTTGGTCAATATAATATGTTAAGTCTCCAGTTTCTGAAGTAGTATAAACGGTGTTATTGTGTATGTCGGATACTGAATAGGTGTACAGTAACGCATCTCCATAACGAGGCTTATAAGCATTGATAGAATCTTTTTTGATATAGCAGTATTTAAATCCTTTATTAGAATTTAGATAAGTGTTTACTGAGTCGTTATTTATGTATGATGCAATGGCATCGTTTTCTAATTGTAGAATTTTTTTAGTACGCTCTATAGAACTTTGCATGGAAATCCCAGATTTAATAGTTACAGGTTTTCTAGGCTGAGGTTCTTTACAAGCTACAATACTTAAAAACAATAATAATAGGGTTAGGTATCTCATTAACTTAGCTCTTTTTTATAGTCTGGTAATATACTAATAAATTTTTCAAGTGTTTCTTCTAGTGTAAGCTTACTTGCGCCGCCTGCAGCATTTGTGTGTCCGCCACCATTAAAATGTGCTCTAGAAAATTCATTTACAGAAAAATCGCCTTTAGATCTAAGAGATATTTTAATTAAGCTACTGTTTTGATCTTCTTTAAAAATCGCTGCTAATTTTATTCCTTGTAGCGATAGTGCATAGTTAACAACTCCTTCAGTGTCTCCTTTTTGAGCATTAAATTCATTTTGTTCATCAGCTGATAAACTTATGTAAGCAGTACTTAGTTCAGGGATAACTTTAAGGTTGTTTAATGATTTTCCTAAAAGCTGCAATCTATTATAGGAGTTACTATCATATACGTTTTGATGAATTTTAGCATTATCAATTCCTATATCAATCAAGTTGGCAATTACTCTATGTGTAGTGCTTGTAGTAGATCGAAATCTGAAAGATCCCGTATCCGTCATAATACCTGTATAGATACAATTTGCTATATCAGTGTCAATACTATTTAAATCATTTAATGCATCTATGAAATGATACACCATTTGACAGGTTGAACAAATAGAAGTATCGGAATATGTTACTTCTGCATATGCATCAGGTTGCTGGTGATGATCAATCATGATGAATTTAGCAGATGCTTTACTAAGTATTTCCTGCATATCACCAGTTCGGTGTAGTGCGTTAAAATCTAAAGTAAAAATTAAATCAGCATTATTAATTAAGGTATCTGATTCTTCTTTATTTGCATCATATAATAGTATCTGTTCACTTTCAGGAAGCCATTTTAAGAAAAACGGAAAATCGTCAGGTACAATTACCTGAACATTCTTCTCTTGTTTTTTTAAATATAAGTATAAGGCCAAAGTAGATCCTATAGCATCTCCATCTGGTCCCTTATGACAAGTAATTACAATGTTTTCAGATGATTGTAATAAAGTTTTGGTTTTTTTTATATCTTTTGCCTCCATAATTATTGCGAATATAAGTATTCGGAAAAAATTATGGCATAATTTATGCCTTAAATGCTATAATGAAGGGTGTCGTTTTGATAAT
>Ga0209291_1003122_pt1 | contig 12615 bp, 13 predicted proteins | sample GOMGulsemesocosm_FD_184633 | JGI IMG/M metagenome (GOLD analysis project Ga0209291, IMG submission 184633) | Methane-oxidizing microbial communities from mesocosms in the Gulf of Mexico - GOM9B Gulf of Mexico (SPAdes) (version 2) | ecosystem: Environmental > Aquatic > Marine > Cold seeps... | reverse complement strand
ATAACACCATACCCCTTCAAACCAAATTTGACATTAGAATTAAATGCCCCACCCTGTCGGACAACTTCCCAAAAGACAAACTAGCCATTGTGTACACTGACAACAGAAAAAGAATTAAATATGTGGGTGGAACCTATTTTGACGGGTGGGTAGAAGGACAGGTTAGAGCATTTGGAAAATTCACATTAATGGTAGATTCAATCGCTCCCGTCATCACACCTTTTGACTATAAAAGTAACAGGCCTATTACAAAATATAGTACCTTAGAATTAAAAATAACTGACAATTTAGCTGGTGTAAAAAGTTACAAAGCATACATTAACAAAAAGTGGGTATTTATGTACTACAACCGTAAAAAAGGGCGTTACATCATTCCGCTTAACGGTTACAGCAAACCACATTTAATTAAAGGAAAAAACACAATTAAAATTGTCGCGTTTGACAGGAAGAATAATAAGTCTACCTTGGAAACTGAAGTTGTTTATTAATACTGTTAAACCATTCGAGAACAAACTCTAAATCCAACAATAACTTAAAATAACTTCTTCTTATTATATTTGTATAAAACACCAATAGTAATAATTATATCCAAAACAGAAAAAACAATATCTAAAACTGTATTTTTTTACAACTTAAGTGTAAATCACATTTATATTAATGTATATTTACGTTACTTGTTATAAAATATAACCTAATTCAATATGTCAGTAAAAAAAGTAGCTATCTCACAATCTAATTACATTCCTTGGAAAGGCTATTTTGACAATATCAATTTAGTAGATGAGTTTATCTTATATGATGACATGCAATATACTAAACGTGATTGGAGGAATCGAAATAAAATTAAATCAGAGAACGGTATAAAATGGTTAAGCATTCCTGTTGAAGTCAAGGGTAAGTTTTTTCAAAAAATTAATGAAACTAAAATTAGTGACCCTAAATGGAATATTTCTCATTTAAATATATTAAAAAATTATTATGCGAAAGCAAAATGTTACAAAACTATTTTACCTTTTGTAGAGGATTTATATTTAAATGCAAACATGAATATCATTTCAGAAGTAAACCATTATACACTACAGAAACTATGTGATTTTTTAGAGATTAAAACTAAAATATCTACTTCATCCAGTTATAAGTTATTAGAAGAAGGTAAAACTGAACGCTTAGTTGACTTATGCCAACAAGCAGGTGCTAAAAGTTATTTTACAGGAAGTGCAGCAAAAAACTACATGGACGAGCAACTATTCATAGAAAAGAACATAGAAGTAAATTACTTTGATTACTCTGGTTATAAAACTTACAACCAATTACATGGTGAGTTTGAGCATGGGGTAAGTATTCTTGACTTAATGTTTAATGTTGGTGAAGACGCTAAGAATTATTTAAAAAGTATATGAAGATATCTGTAGTCAGCCCAGTTTATAGAGCAGAGAAAATAATTGATGAATTAGTCAATCAAATTTATGCAGCCCTCAAAGAAATTACTAATGATTTTGAAATAATATTAATAGATGATTTCAGTCCTGATGATTCATGGGGTGAAATTGAAAGACAGTGTAAAAAGTATGATTTTGTAAAAGGAATAAAATTAAGTAGAAATTTTGGACAACATAACGCCATAAAAACGGGTATAGACCTTGTATCAGGAGATTGTTGTATTGTCATGGATTGTGACCTACAAGATGACCCAAAATATATAAAAGCTTTAATTAGTAAATGGCAAGAGGGAAACGATATCGTTTATACCATCAAAGAAAAAAGAAGGCATTCAAGTTTTAAAAACATTACAGCCAAGCTATTTAATGTCGCTTTTAACTACTTAGCAAATACGTCATCAACACAAAAAGCTCATAGTAACGTGGGGTCTTATTCTTTAATATCAATAAAAGTAGTTAATGCGTTTAAGAATTACCATGATTATCAATTTCATTATTTAATGGTTCTGAGATGGTTGGGTTTTCAGTCCGCCAATGTAAAAATTGAACATCAAAAAAGATTTGAAGGTGAAAGCTCTTACAGTTTAAACAAATTAATAAACCACGCTATAGTCGGTATTATATACCAATCAGATCGTTTACTAAAGTTAAGTATTCAATTTGGTTTTACACTTTCTTTATTATCCTTAATATCTATAATTTATATCATAATAAATTATTTCATAATAGGTTTTCAGTCTGGATGGACAAGCTTATTTGTAATAATAACATTTTTTGCAGGTGTAATATTAACAGCCATTGGTATCTTAGGGTTGTACATTGGGAAAATGTTTGATCAAGTTAAAAATAGACCTCAATATATAATCGATAAAAAAATAAACATATGATTGGGTTACCTCCTGGGAACATACTGCAATATTTGCATTTAAAAGAAAGACTGAATGTACATTTAAAAGATGGAGCAAAGAAATTCATTGAAGTAGGTTCTGGTAATGGAAATGTTTCCAGATTATTTTTAAATAAGGGTTATCATGGAATAGGTTTCGATTTGAATCAATCAGCTTGTGATAACAATACGGCTCTTAATGCTAAGTTCATTAAAAATAAATCATATCAAATATATAATGATGACTTTATTACAAAAGAGAATTTAGAAAAAGTGGACATTATTATTTCTTGCATGGTAATTGAACACATGCCAAATGAAATTTTAAATAATTATTTTGAAAAGTGCTTTGAAACATTGAATACAGGAGGAATGTTAATAACTCTCGTCCCAAGTAGCATGAAGCATTGGGGGATTGAAGATGATATTGCTGGTCACATAAAAAGATATGAATTTAATGACTTCAATGCTATAGCTAAAAAGTATGAATTTAAACTAAATAAAATTAATGGGCTAACGTACCCTATTTCAAATTTAGTTTTTAGTATTTCAAATAAATTAATTCAGAAGAAGGAAAGTGATAAGTTAAAATTATCACAAAAAGAAAAAACAATATATACTGGAAACAGAAATGTTAAATATAAAACTTCCTTCCCTCAAGTTTTTAATGTAATTCTGAATCCAATAACTATGTATCCGTTTCATTTATTACAAAAAATATTTGAAAACAATAAAAATAATATGGTGATTTATTGTGAATTGCTAAAAAAATAAGATATGGTAAATTATTATGGTATATCTAATGTTCATTCTATAAGTAATGAAACAGAAAAACATATTGAAAGTGTAAAACTTAAAGGTTTTACCATTTTGAAAAATGTTTTATCACTTGATAAAATTGAACAATTCAAAGGTAAAATTGAAAACATTTATAAGCAACAAGTAAATGAATTTGGGGAGAACAACTTAAAGAAAATAAACGAAATTGACTTAGCTAGAGCTTTATTAGCTTATGATTCAGATTTCTTGGAATTAATTGAAGAACCAAAATCAACCCAAGTTGTAAAATCAATATTAGGAACTAATTATACTTTACAACTTCAAAACAGTATAATTAACAGACCGAATAAAGAACATCATCAAAGTTCTTGGCACCGAGATATTCCTTATCAAGAATACACGGTTAGTCAACCTATATGTATTAATGTATTTTATTGTTTAACACCTTTTAATAATTTAACAGGTGGTACAATTTTATTACCCTACAGTCAAAAATCAGAGAAATTCCCTAGTCTTAATTTCGTAGAAGAAAATAGTATCCAACCAAGCTTAAACGCAGGAGATATAATCATATTTGATAGTTGGCTATTTCATAAAGCCGGCTACAACTCTTCAAACCAAGTTAGATACGGTGTAAACCAACTTTTCACAAGTCCCATAATTAAACAACAAATCAACTTACCTGAATTGCTAGGCGGAAAGTATTCTGACATTAAGGGCCTAAACTCTATTTTAGGGTACAAATATGACGTTCCTAAATCAGTGAATGAGTTTCGTCAAAATAGGTTGAATCGTGATAACAAAAAAAGATGAAAAAAATAGTCATAATTGGAAATACAAATAACGCAAAATTAGCACATTATTACTTTTCAAATGATTCTGAATTTGAAGTAGTAGGCTTTAGTGTACATGCTAAATTCATAGAAACCGAATCATTCTGTAACTTACCCGTGATTGCTTTAGAAAAATTACTGGATGAATATCCTCCTGATACTTTTTTTGCTTTTGTTGCTGTAGGCTATACAGATATGAATAGATTAAGAGAAAGTCTATATAATGAAGTGAAGAAAATGGGATATACATTACCCAATTACATAAGTAGTAAATGTTCATTTTTGTCTAATGAATTAATCGGAGATAATAATTTAATCTTAGAGGACAATACAGTTCAACCATTTGTAACAATTGGATCAAACAATGTCTTGTGGTCTGGAAACCATATTGGGCATGACGTCTCAATTCAAAACCATTGTTTCATTACTTCACACGTGGTTATTTCTGGCTTCACTATCATTGAAAACAATTGTTTCTTAGGTGTTAACTCTACATTTAGGGACGATATTGTGATTAAAAACCATTCCTTAATAGGAGCAGGTGCAACAATAATGAGTTCAACTGAGTCTGAAGGCGTATACCTGGCACCTAAACCAGTTAAAATTGAGAAAAAAAGTACCGATTTAAAGATTTCTTGATTATGAATTGGATAAAAAAAGGACTAATATTTCAGGTAAACAATACTAATGATTATTTACTTACTCATGCATCAAACCCTTTAGCAGTACATTTACAGGATAATATTTTTAGAGTTTTTTATAGTGGTAGAAACAAGCTAAATAAATCATCAGTTGGTTATGTCGATATTGATATAATTAAACAGAAATTAATTGTAACCTGTAGCAAGCCACTATTAACTTATGGCGAGCAAGACTCCTTCTATTCTCATGGCGTTAGTATAGGTAATATGTATAAGGATGAAAAAGGGAAAGACAGTATTTTATTTATGGGTTGGCAAATTCCAGACGGAAGTCATTGGAGAGGTGATATTGGTAAAGTAGTAGTGACAAATAATATAAGTTTGGAATTGGATCCTATTAAAGCTTTTATGTCTGTTGATGATGAGGATAAAATTAGCCTATCCTACCCTTGGGTTGAATTTCATGAAGGAAAACACAAAATGTGGTACGGCTCAACAATTGACTGGACTTCAGTTAATGGAGAAATGATTCATGTCATAAAATATGCCACCTCAGATGATGGCGTAAATTGGGAAAAACATGGAGTAGCTATTCCTTACGAATTGGGTATAGCTCAAGCTTTTTCAAGACCGTCTGTTATCATTGATAAAAATGGTTATCATATGTGGTTTTCTTATAGAGATGGTAAAGGAACTAAATATAGAATTGGATATTCTCACAGCTTAGACGGAATAATATGGACAAACAAATTAGATGAAGTTGGAATAGACGTTAGTCAAAATGGTTGGGATTCCGAAATGATTTGTTATCCATTTGTTTTTGATCATATGGGGAAAAGATTTATGCTATATAATGGAAATGATTATGGTAAGCAAGGGTTTGGATTAGCTGAATTAGAAAAATAGCTATGTTATACTTAATTATCTATATTTTAATAACTTTAATTGCTCAAGTATTAATTAAAAAGGAAGCATTAAAGAAAAAAGATACAGCTCCAAATTCCTATTTACTGAAAATGGTACAATCTCCTATTGTAGTTTTTGCATATTGTTTGAATTTAACCAATATTTTTATATGGCTATTAGTCTTGTCTGAACTACCACTCTTGATCGCTTTTATTTCAACAAGCTGTATTTATGTCATAATCATTTTTATTGATTATTTTATTTTTAATCAGAAAATAACAGCCCTAAGGTTAATAGGTGCCTTATTTATTTCAGCAGGTATAATTTTAAGCTTTATTTAATGAATAGATCATATATAGTTTTAATAATTGTAGTGGTATTGAATTTCATAAGTCAAATTATGTTTAAGGATATATCAGCTTCAATAGTATTAACTGAGTTCACATATAATAATTTTCTGAATCTTGGCATCGTGTTACTCTCTTCAGTTGTATTTTGGATTGGCTTCATATCATTCTTACTATCTGCCACATTTTGGATTTTAGTACTAAAGAAAGTTCCACTATCTATAGCTTTTTCAATAATGAGTCTGATATATATATTAATTTTACTATATTCATACTTTGCATTAGATGAATACATAACGGCAAAAAAAATTATTTCAGTTGTGTTTATTATTTTTGGTGTCTTGCTTATTGCGAATAGTAATAAAACCCAAAATAATTAAAGTTAAAAAAGCAATAATTAATATTATAATTCAGAATGGAACATATTGGATTTAACAAACCATATTTAACAGGAAAAGAAACCGATTACATCAAAGATGCTGTGCAATCAGGTAAGATATCTGGTAATGGTAAATACACAAAATTATGTCAAACCTTTTTTGAAGAGAAGTATAATTTTAAAAAGTGCTTACTAACAACATCTTGCACTGATGCTTTGGAAATGGCAGCCATTCTTTTAAATATTAAAAAAGGGGATGAAGTCATTATACCATCATATACTTTTGTAAGTACGGCCAATGCCTTTGTGTTAAGAGGAGCAACTATTATTTTTTGTGATTCATGTAAAGACCACCCAGGAATAGATCCTGACAAAATTGAAGTATTAATTACAAGTAGAACAAAAGCTATTGTTCCAGTACATTACGCCGGTATGGCATGTGATATGTCCAAAATAATGGAACTTTCTGCCAAATATAATATAGCTGTTGTAGAGGATGCAGCTCAGGCTATTGATAATTATTACACCTTTCCAAATGGAGAAGTAAAAGCGCTAGGAAGCATAGGTCATCTGTCAACTTTTTCTTTTCATGAAACCAAAAACATTATTGCTGGTGAAGGAGGCATGTTAGCTATAAATGATGGGGCTTATAGCGAAAGAGCCGAAATCATTTGGGAAAAAGGAACAAATAGATCAGCTTTTTTTAGAGGAGAAATAGATAAATATGGATGGGTAGACATAGGCTCTTCTTTTTTACCTTCCGAAATTGTATCTGCATTTTTATACGCCCAATTAATGGCTTTAGATGTTATTCAAACCAAAAGAAAACTGATTTGGAACACCTATAATAATGGCTTGAAAGTTTGGGCTAAAGAGAAAAACATTAACTTACCATACCAACCTAAATACTCAACTAATAATGCACATATGTTTTACATGGTATGTGAATCGTTAGAACAAAGAAATACAATAATTCAAAAATTGAAAGATGATGGAATATTGTCTGTTTTTCATTATTTAAGTTTGCATAAAAGTCCTTTTTTTGCTAATAAATATGAAGGACAAGAATTGGCTATGAGTGATAAATACACAAATCGATTACTAAGACTACCTTTGTTTTATGAACTGTCAGATGAAAATTTGAAATATATCATAAACTCAATAACTCAAATTAAATAAACATGGGAATAACAATTGGGCATTTTATATTGCCGCTTATATTGATTTTTTTATCATACAGCATAGGCTACGTATTGATTCAAAATAGAGTACCAAACCATTTTTTTAAATTAAAAAGTTTTTTTTCTTTTATCATTGGTTTAATTACTTTGGTTTTTATAACCTCTTTGTTTATAACAAAAGGTATAACCGTTCATATTACTTTTTTAGTACCAATTGCCTTTTTTATAGTTAAATACAAGAAAAAAAGCTTGACAACAAACGAACCTTTTAAAATCTATGATTTTTTAAAAGGGTTTAAACAAATTTTTATTCTATACCTTATTTGGTCTTTTATTTACATTTTAATAGTCTACTTTAATCATAGTCAACAAGATCTAGTACGATATTTATATTGGGACAATTATCATTATGCTCGAATGACAGATATCATTTGGACGACAGGACAAGAAAATTACTTGGTAAACATAAATTATAACCCTTTATTTGAAGGTGGAACAACTCCCTATCATTACTTTGAATTATATATAAATATGATATTGAGTAAAATCATTTCTGTGAATTTTTTATGGTCATATATGATAAGTCTCCCAATTGTTTTACTGACCTTAGCAAGCTCTCTTCTACTATCTATTCTAAACAACATCAAAACAAAATCAAATTGGAAAAATTACATTTATGCCGTAATACTACTTTTTATTTCAGGAATCGTTGTCATCCCACTAAAACACGTTCATGAATATTATTTCTCCACTAATATTGTAAACAATATAACACCAAAATTTATGCTAATTTATATTTCTTTTGTGTTATCAAGTTATTTGATTCTCAAAAAAAAATATCAACTTAGTTTATATCCTTTGATGTTCCTCCAGGTAGCATCCTTTGTCATGTTACCCATTGTGTCGTTTATTGTTTTTATTGGAGGAAGCTTATTATTAGTTTTTAAATTAATACCTAAAAAAGTTTTTTTTAAGATCCTAATCGTTCAAATCACCACGGCTGCCTCAATTTTTATGTTTTATAAATTTACGCAAATACCCAAAACTTATAACTTATTAGAAATTTCGTACGAATCAATAATTGATGGGCTATTTACAAATTACGTGAATATAATAAAATATATTATTGCTACGAACATATATCTACTACTATGTTACCTAGTATACCTAATTCCGCTGAGTATTTTAATTTATATTCAATTCAAAAAGAGAATAATATTGAAAAACTTCAATGTTTTGTTATTTATTTTTATTTTTATTGAAGGTGGGATATTAATTACATCCCTACTTAACGAACATCACCCTGAGTCTTTTCAACCAAATTATTTCTCCATGATTTTAGGGAGTAATATTTTACTGTTTTGGCTTTTTGTGCTTACTTTAACAAATAAAATTAAAAATACAAAACTATTATTATATATAATAATTATAGTTTGTAGTACTAATTTAACAAATACTGTAGTTAACAATTATTCAGTAAATTCTGACAAATTAAATTCAAAGAGAAGCTTAACTACCGAGTTTCTCAATAAATTCTCAAAAGTAATAAACAAAAAAGATCGGTACACCTTTGGGTTTATTGGTTTTACAGCTAATGAATTACCATTACAGTACACCAAACCTGCGACTTGGCCTATTGGAAATACACTTTTACACTACAACCCAAACATTAATTTAGAATCCATTGATGAAAGAGTAATATCAACCAATCATAAAAATTTGCTGAACACTAATTATTCAATTTTCAGTAAAAATATAGAAGATAATAATCAAGACAATATTTTAAAGCAGTTTTTATTAGAAAACAACATCAAATATTTTATCGGTATTGAAAAGGATAAAATAGGTACTTACTTATTGAATAACTCTGTTGAAATCATAATAGATAAACACAGCGGCTTATTTCTAAGAAAAATTAAACAAAACAATAAGATTTTAAGTTTAACCGACATCTATAACAACATTAATCAAAACTTAAAGCACAATTTAAATTGAAATGATTTATTGAAAGCAACTATTATATTATTTCATAAAATATCGGTATATAGATACTAACACATACTTTTTTGAAAAAAGGTATGGTCGTTTAAAAAATAAAACACAAAGTGATTTTATATTTTGGATATGACTTTTATTACTTAATTCGTTCAAAACTATATTTGTAAAAAAGTAATTATACATACTATTCTTCCATTTTAAACGAATTTTATTATCAAAATGCTCCACACTTTCTAAAAAGCAAGTGTCAATAAAAGATAGGTTATTTAAGTAGTCATTTAGTTTAGACGTAGATGAAGCATTGTTTTCGTGAATATACCATACGCCAATACATTTTTTAAATAAAATGACATTCCCAAAAAGTGCTAACTTAAGAATTGACTCTATGTCAGATGACAGTATATCATTTTGATAAAAACCTACTTCAATAGCAACATCTCTTTTATACATAGTAGCCATATGAGAAAAATGATAATCAATATTGAAATTTAAAAAATAATCACGCCCAGAAAGAAATAGAAACTCTTCTTTAATTTTTGGTAATTTTTCAATTTCAGCCTTTTTATTCTTCATTATTTCGCCAGCCTGCACAAACACAACATTTTCATTTATTGCAACTAAACCTATAGCTTCTTCAATATAAGTATTGTATATAAAAAAATCGTCTCCATCTAGGTTAACAACCCACTCCCCATTAGCTCTATTATAAAGCCCATTTTTGTAATTAGTAACACGACCTAAATTTTTTTCATTTTTAAAATACTTAACTCTTTTATCATTTAAAAACTCACTCACAATTTGTTCAGTATTATCAGATGAACAATCATCACACACAATAATTTCGATATTGCTATAAGATTGATTTAACGCACTTCCAATTGCTTTCCCCAATAAATCAGATTGATTATAAGTAGGAATAATAATACTGACTAAAGGTGCTTCTATTAACATGAAGTTAAATTTACATTGAAATTAAGTTTATCCTTAATCGGCTTTTCGATTAACAAAAACAGTAAATAATTTAAACTAAGAATAAGATTATAAATCGTACGAGAAAGAAACACTAGAACAATAGCGGTGAACCAAATAAAATCTAAACCAAATTTCCTATTAGATAATTGCATAATATTAAATACAAATATAATTTATATTTTTTAGCCTTACTAAGTATTCTAATAAAAAGGAAATTAAATCAGATGATTTTATATATTTGTCATTATTATTATTTTATGATAAAGAGTTTTTTTAAAGACGGGGGGATATATAGTTTAAGTGGTATTATCACTAAAGGAATAGGTATAATATTAATTCCATTCTACACCAATGTTTTCTCAACATTAGATTACGGAACTCTTGACTTAATAACCGTTTTTGGTGCAATAATAAACATTACATTTCCTTTGCAAATTACACACGGAGTTGCCAGACATATATCTGATGGTAAGGATGGAGACATGAACAAAGTTGAGTTCTCGTCAACAGGTCTTCTATTCACTATTATTTCTTATTCCTCATTTCTAATCTTAAGCATACTTTTTTCTGAAGAGGTCTTAAATAGTTTTTTATTTAAAGACACATTTATTAATGAAAGTATTTATAATTGGGCTTGTATTAGTATTGCTGTAAACGGTGTTTTTTACTTTTTTTTACACCAATTAAAATGGATAAGAAAGGTAAAAACTAACTCTATTTTATCAATTAGTCATTCAATCCTAACAATTTCACTAACAATTTACTTTGTCCTTGTAAGCAACACAGGACTTGTTGGGGTTTTTATGGCTTCAGTAATCTCTACACCACTATTTGTTATATTAGCGTACCTAACTTCTCGTGAATCTTATTCATTTAAGACGTCAACAAAATCACTTATAGCAATGTTAAAATATAGTTTCCCTATAGTATTTCAAGCATTATCATTACTTATTTTAACATTTGCTGACAGAGTAATAATAAAAGAATTAATTGGAGTTTCGGATACCGGAATTTACGGAATTGCATTCAAAATAGCCAGTGTCATGCATATTCTTTTTACCGGTTTCTCGTATGCGTTAGGCCCATTAATTTACGGTAATTATCATAGAAAAGAAAGTTCAGGTGAAATCGCTAAACTTTTTGAATATTTCATCATTCTATCTTTCAGTATTAGTTTAATCATTTCCCTTTTCTCATTAGAGCTGTTAACAATATTCACTCAAGAAGATTACCTTAGTGCATATATGATTGTTCCAATATTAATATTGGTAACATTAGCAAATGGTTTTCAAATGTTTTTCCATGGTCTCAGTATTGCAAAAAAAACTTTTATACTTGCCATAATAAACATTATATCAGCAACAATCAACATTTGTCTTAACTACGTTATGATTCCTATTTGGGGTGTTTTTGGGGCTGCAACAGCGACACTCATCTCTACGATTGTAAATTTATTCATGTTGTCCTACTTATCACAAAAGCAATATTATTTACCGTTAAATTTTCGAATGATCGTTATTCCTTCGCTAGTAATTTGTGTAATCTTAGGAATTTTCTTATATTTTCAAGCAGAAATAACAATATACTCTATACTAACAAAATCAATAGTCATAATTGCCTTTATTGTGTTTTTAATAAAGCTAATAGATAAAGAAAATTTGATCATTTCTAAACTAAAAGCAAAAAAATAGATGTGTGGCATTGGTGGTATAATAAATCGTAAGTCTTTTAGCTCTAAAGCTGATCCTAAGATAGTATTCAAAAAACAATTAGAAAACCGTGGTCCTGATAACTTCTCCTTTTATGAAGATAACGATATATTTTTAGCACATGCTAGGCTAAAAATCATTGATCTCTCAGACAAAGCGAATCAACCTATGCACTCTGCATCTTGTAACTTTAGTATCGTATTTAATGGCGAAATTTATAACTATAAAGAAATAGCCAAACAACTAAAAGGTCAAAACGACTATACATCTGACACCAGAGTGATACTTGAAGCCATTGAGGAATGGGGTATTGAAAAAACGTTAAGTAAGCTAAAAGGAATGTTTGCTTTTTGCGCCATTGATTTAATTAATAAAAAAACATATCTAGCCAGAGATAGATTTGGACAAAAACCATTATACTATACAGAATGTAATACGGGCGAACTTATCTTCTCATCTGACATCCGCGCCATAACAGAATTAAAAAAGAAAGACTTAACATTAAATTATCAAAGTATTGAGTATTATCTATCTGAACTAACAA
>Ga0209291_1003120_pt1 | contig 12617 bp, 10 predicted proteins | sample GOMGulsemesocosm_FD_184633 | JGI IMG/M metagenome (GOLD analysis project Ga0209291, IMG submission 184633) | Methane-oxidizing microbial communities from mesocosms in the Gulf of Mexico - GOM9B Gulf of Mexico (SPAdes) (version 2) | ecosystem: Environmental > Aquatic > Marine > Cold seeps... | reverse complement strand
GTTCATTAGCAAACTGATAACGGCACAAAATGAAAGATAGAATAACTATGTTTAACTCATTTTGTTTGTCATAAGCTCGCTAAAGCAACTCTAAGTTGATCAATTAATTAGTCCGTTTTGTATAACCCTATTTTATAGCAACTATTCAGTCTGTTTATTTATTCACTTTATATAATATCTATGAATACTTTCGTACGGACAGGATTGTATACAATCCGTAGTTATTATTAGAATCCCCTTTAAAAACGAGAACATCGATTGTATACAATCCTGTTATAAATATGAATAAAAGGTGAATAAATGTAAAAAAAGGTTAATATCGACTGTTTTTCCTATTGACTAACTATTATTTTTCTGAAAATAAAAAATATTGTTTGTTTTTCATTATTGGAGTGATTATTCTAATTCCAAATTTTGTACGAATAGAGATCATGAAATGGAACATCTAAGCGAATTATTTATTGAAGCAGGCACCTTAATGCTTACTGGAATGGTTTTTGTGTTTGCGTTTCTTGGCTTATTGGTTGTTTTTATCAACGCCGTTTTAGCCAAATTAGCCATAAAGTATCCTGATGCCGTTGCACAAGCAAAGCCAGCTAGAGCTTTAAAATCTAAAAAATCTTCTAATGGTATATCGGCAGATGTGGTTGCCGCCATTTCTTCTGCTGTACATCAGTACCGTACACAACATAATAAAAAATAGGAGCATATAAAATGTCTAAGCCATTAGGTATTACCGAGGTCGTTTTACGAGACGGTCATCAATCATTATTAGCCACAAGATTACGTCTTGAGGATATGCTACCTATAGCATCTAAGCTTGATGATATTGGCTATTGGTCAATTGAATCATGGGGTGGTGCAACATTCGATTCGTGTATTCGTTATTTAGGTGAAGATCCTTGGGAACGAATTCGCGCACTTAAAAAAGCGATGCCAAAAACAAAACAACAAATGTTATTTCGCGGCCAAAACATTTTGGGTTACCGCCATTACGCTGATGACGTAGTTGAAAAGTTTGTTGAACGTGCTCACCACAATGGTGTTGATGTATTCCGTATCTTTGATGCGATGAATGATGTTCGTAACTTAGAAACATCAATCAAAGCCGCTGTAAAAGTTGGAGCACACGCACAAGGTACTCTAAGCTATACAGAAAGCCCGGTTCATACTCTTGATGGCTGGTTAACAATGGCTAAGCAACTTGAAGATATGGGCGCACATTCTTTATGTATTAAAGACATGTCTGGCCTACTTAAACCTTATGATGCGGCCGAGTTAATTGGTAAATTAAAAGAAACAGTTACGCTTCCTATAGCGCTTCACAGTCATGCAACTACCGGATTAAGTGTTGCTACACATATGAAAGCCATTGATGCTGATATCGATGTAATAGACACCTCTATCTCTTCAATGAGTCAAACCTACGGTCATTCACCTACAGAGACTATTGTTTCTATTGTTGAAGATACTAAACGTGACACTGGATTAAACATGGAGAAACTTGCAGAAGTCGCAGCTTACTTCCGTGAGGTTCGTAAAAAATATGCAAAATTTGAAGGTAGCTTAAAAGGCGTTGATGCACGCATTTTACTGGCACAAGTACCAGGTGGCATGTTAACTAACATGGAAAACCAGCTTAAAGAACAAGGCGCGTCAGATAAGTTTGATGAAGTACTGCAAGAAATCCCACGAGTTCGTAAAGACTTAGGAAATATCCCTTTAGTAACACCAACGTCTCAAATTGTAGGGACACAAGCGGTACTTAACATACTAACGGGCGAGCGCTACAAATCAATCACTAAAGAAACAGCCGGTGTTCTTAAAGGTGAATACGGTGCTACAGCCTCTGCTGTTGATGCCGCATTACAAGCAAAAGTACTTAATGGTGCAGAAGCTATTACCTGTCGCCCAGCTGACTTATTAGAGCCAGAATTGGATAAACTATCTATTGAACTAGATGGTTTAGCTACAGAGAAGGGTATTACCCTTGCCGATGATGTGATTGATGACGTATTAACCTACGCATTATTCCCTCAGATTGGCTTAAAGTTTTTAGAAAACCGTAACAACCCTTCAGCATTTGAACCAGTTCCTACTATTGAGTCGGCAACAGCTCCTGTTTCTGAAAAAACAAATTCAGAGAATACTGCTTCAGAAAACTACGCGGTAAGTGTTGACGGTAAAGTTTATGATGTTGTTGTAGCGCCAGGCGGCTCAATACAAGATATCTCTCCAGCGCCAGGCGGAGAAGTTTTAAAACAATCTGCTTCTGTTGCCGCTGAAGAAACCTTAAATGCACCATTGTCCGGTAATATATTCAAAGTACTAGTTAATGAAGGTGATGTGGTTGAGTCTGGTGAAGTTGTTATCATCATGGAAGCCATGAAAATGGAAACTGAAATTCGCGCAGTAAATGGCGGTGAAGTTGTTTCAGTTCACATTCGAGAAGGCGACTCTGTTTCAGTAGGCGATGCCCTACTTAGCTTAGCGTAGGTGAAATAATGGAAGCATTACATACATTGTGGTTATCTACTGGCTTAGCTAACTTTGAGCTTGGCCAAGTCGTTATGATGCTAGTAGGTTGTGGATTACTTTTTTTAGCTATAGCCAAAAAATTTGAACCCCTCTTATTACTTCCGATGGGGTTTGGTGCAATTTTAACCAACATACCTGTTGCAGGCTTATCTGAAGCAGGTGGTTTGCTGCATTACATTTATTATGCAGGTATTGATACCGGAATTTTTCCTTTGCTTATATTTATGGGCGTAGGAGCAATGACAGACTTTGGGGCCTTAATTGCTAACCCTAAAATGTTATTCTTAGGAGCCGCGGCTCAATTTGGTATTTTTGCAACGCTATTCGGTGCTATTGCCTTAAATGCTATACCAGGGTTTGAATTTAGCATGCAGGATGCCTCAGCAATTGCCATTATTGGTGGCGCTGATGGTCCTACAGCAATATTTTTAGCATCTAAGTTAGCGCCTGAACTGCTAGGTGCTATCGCAGTTGCCGCATACTCATACATGGCGTTAGTTCCTATTATCCAACCGCCAATTATGCGAGCTTTAACGAGTGAAGATGAACGTAAAGTTGAAATGGCTCAACTACGTCATGTAACTAAAGTTGAGAAAATAATTTTCCCTCTTGCTGTAGTTATGATGGCTATTTTCTTCTTACCTTCTGCTGCTCCACTAGTAGGTATGTTCTGTTTAGGTAATTTAATGCGTGAATCTGGCGTTGTAGATCGTTTAAGCTCTACTGCGCAAAATGAGTTAATTAACATAGTCACTATTTTCTTAGGTTTAGGTGTTGGTTCTAAATTAAGCGCTGAAGCATTCTTAAATGTAGAAACATTGGGTATTTTAGCATTAGGGGCTGTTGCGTTCTCAATTGGTACTGCGTCAGGTGTTCTTATGGCGAAAGTTATGAATAAATACAGTAAAGAGCCTATTAATCCACTGATTGGTGCTGCGGGGGTATCTGCTGTTCCTATGGCTGCTCGTGTTGCTAACAAGGTTGGTTTGGAATCAAACCCACATAACTTCTTGTTAATGCATGCGATGGGACCAAACGTTGCCGGTGTATTAGGTTCAGCCGTGGCTGCCGGAATATTACTCGCACTCGTTGGATAGACAGTTGGATTGTCAGAAATAATTAGAAGTTCTGTCCAAGGCTAGACTGAAAACAAAAAAGCCAATCACAATTTATGTGATTGGCTTTTTTATTGCGTTACAAAACTATTATCCAAACCTCAGGTTACTTATTCTTTATCTGCTTTAGTCGGCTTTGCTGATTCTTTAAAATCTGCATCTTTATCATCACCTACTACATGTTCAAGTTTTAATTTTTTCACTGAACGTATAGTGGTCACAGGACCAGAAAAAGCATAAGCAACAAAGATAACAAGTAAAACATTCTCAGGGCTTGAAGCGATAATAATAAACGCTAATACAATTAATAAGACAACGATAAAATTAACTTTCCCTTTCCAGTCAACGTCTTTAAAGCTGCTATATCTAAAATTACTTACCATCAATAAACCTACTACGATAGTAATAACCCCAACGACATATCCATAATCCATGCCGGGTATTTGATAAGAAGAACCTACCCAAACTAAACTGGCAATAACCCCCGCTGCAGCCGGACTAGCCAATCCTTGAAAGTAACGTTTATCGGCAGTCCCCACTTGAGTATTGAACCTCGCAAGGCGTAAAGCTGCGCTAGCGACAAAAACAAATGCGGCCAGCCAACCGAACTTACCAAAATCGGATAACGCCCAATTATAAGCAACGAGTCCCGGTGCGATACCAAAAGACACCATATCAGCCATACTATCGTATTCAGCACCAAATTCACTTTGTGTATTGGTCATTCTTGCTACACGACCATCTAATCCATCAAATAGCATCGCAACAAAAATAGCGATTGCCGCATGCTCAAACTGCCCATTCATAGAAGAAACAACGGCAAAAAAACCAAAAAAAAGCCCTGCTGTTGTGAGTAAGTTAGGTAAAAGGTAAATTCCTTTTTTGGGTGCCTTTGGTGCTGAGGATTGTTCTGTCATAGGTTAACGTCGTCGATCAATAATTAAATTTTTAAATAATCTACCATAACAACAAATATTATTTATAGAAAAACAGTAATATTATCGAAAAATAACACAAAATATTTGTATACTACTGGCAGTATTGATATAAAACCATTGTTAGTTAACAATTGCGCAACATTGAAGTAACGCAATTAACCTTAAATTAAATAATATTGAGTAATAAAATGAAATATTGGCTGGCCGGACTCTTCATAACAGTTAGTACGACTGTATTATCTGAAGATGTCATTGTTTATAGATGGGTGGATAAGGATAATGTGGTACATTTTAGCCAAAACCAACCTGCATCAGGGAACTACACTGAAATAGTCATGGCAAGTAGCGGACAACCTAAAAAGCCACTAGGAAATGTAGCAACCACCGTTAAAAACATTCCAGAAAAAACAACTGCGATTGAAAAATCTACGGTTGATGTCAAACTTGATACTACGGATCAATGTAAAGAAGCAAAAACCAATTTAGCTACGTTGACAACCTTTGATCGTATAAGGTTTACCGATAAGAAAGGTGAGACACAAATTCTTAGTAAAGAAGCACAAGAAGAGCAAGTTACTCTCAGTAAAAAGCTCATTGAAGAATTTTGTAAATAGCTAATTTTTCATCATTTCGAGGGTTGTTAACCTTTAGTCATAGTATTGAACAAAAATTAACAGCTCTAATTATTAACTTTAATTGTAATTATTCAGGCCAAAAAAAAGAACGCACCACAGAGATCCGGTGTTCTCGGTGGTGTAGTATCTAAGTACTGAATAGTTACCTTTAAGTTATATTAAAAATAAGTTCGTTATTATCCAAATCTATCTCTATTGAACTTCCTTTCTTAACATCACCTGCAAGTAAAGAATGCGCTAATGGATTCTCAATACTCTGCTGAATCACCCGTTTAAGTGGTCTTGCACCAAACAACGAGTCAAAGCCTATTTTGCCAATATAAGCGAGTGCAACTTCAGATATAGTCAAATTAATTTCACGATCTTTAAGTCTATTCGCTAATATTTTGATTTGGATCCCTGCAATCTTTTCAATTTGCTCACGTTCAAGTGGATGAAAGACAACTGATTCGTCAACTCTATTGATAAATTCGGGTTTAAAGTATTGATATACTTCTTCCATGACTCTATTTTTCATTTCAACGTACTTAGAATCACCACTGAGTTTTTGAATTAACTCTGAACCAATATTCGATGTCATGATAATTACGGTATTTTTAAAATCAACAGTTCGTCCTTGTCCATCGGTCAATCGACCTTCATCTAATACCTGTAAAAGAATGTTAAACACATCTGAATGGGCTTTTTCTATTTCATCGAGCAATATGACTGAATAAGGTTTACGCCTTACAGATTCTGTTAAGTATCCACCTTCTTCATAACCGACATAACCAGGGGGAGCACCAATCAATCTTGCAACAGAATGCTTCTCCATAAATTCAGACATATCAACTCGGATCAGCGCATCTTCACTATCAAATAAAAAATGTGCTAACGCTTTGGTTAGCTCAGTTTTACCAACCCCTGTTGGCCCTAGGAACAAAAATGAACCAATTGGTTGATTTGGATCAGCTAAGCCAGCTCGTGATCGTCTAATGGCATTAGACACCGATTGTACTGCCTCTGATTGACCGATAACACGTTGATGTAAGTTATCTTCCATACTCAATAACTTATCACATTCTTCTTGCAACATTTTTGATACTGGAATACCTGTTGCTTTACTTAATACATCTGCAATTTCAGCTTCTGTAACTTTGTTTTTCAACAAATTCATTTCTTCCATTTCAGCTTGGCTTGCTAAATCGAGTTGTTTCTCAAGTTCTGGGATCGTTCCATATTGCAACTCTGACATTAAATTTAAATCGCCAGTACGACGAGCGGCCTCTAACGCTAGTCTAGCTTGTTCCAAATCTGCTTTAATGGTTTGGGTTCCATGCAAAGCAGCCTTTTCGGCTGTCCACACCTCTTCTAACTCATCATATTGAGATTGAAAATCTTCGATTTGTTTTACGATATGCTCTAAACGTTTAATTGATGCTGAGTCAGCATCTTTGCTTAACGCCCTTTGTTCTAATTTGAGTTGAATTAACCTACGTTCAAGTCGATCAAGTTCCTCTGGCTTTGAGTCCATTTGTAAACGAATACTTGAGGCAGCTTCATCAATCAAGTCAATGGCTTTATCTGGTAACTGACGATCACTAATATAGCGGTAAGACAAAGACGAAGCAGCGACAATGGCAGGATCGGTAATTTCAACATTATGATGTAACTCATAGCGTTCTTTTAAACCACGTAAAATGGCGATGGTATCTTCAACACTAGGCTCTTCAACCAGTACTTTTTGGAAGCGACGCTCCAGGGCAGCATCTTTTTCTATATATTTTCTATACTCGTCTAAGGTTGTCGCACCAACACAATGTAGGTCACCTCTTGCTAAAGCAGGTTTGAGCATATTACCAGCATCTAAAGCACCATCGGTTTTACCGGCACCAATCATGGTATGTAACTCGTCAATAAATAAAATAACCTGACCTTCTTCTTTTGCCAGTTCATTTAATACCGCTTTTAAACGCTCCTCGAATTCTCCTCTATATTTAGCGCCAGCGACTAATGAGCCCATATCAAGTGAAAGAACACGTTTATTCCTTATGCCCTCTGGTACTGCATTATCAACAATACGTTGAGCTAAACCTTCGGCTATTGCCGTTTTACCTACACCGGGTTCACCGATAAGTACCGGGTTATTTTTGGTTCTACGTTGTAATACTTGAATTGTACGTCTGATTTCATCGTCTCGACCAATAACCGGATCTAACTTTCCTTGTTCTGCCCTTTCAGTTAAATCAACAGTGTATTTGTTAAGTGCTTGACGAAGATCTTCTGCATTTTGATCTTCCACTTTATCACCTCCACGAACATGCTCAATAGCGCTTTCGATACGTGATTTATTAGCACCGAGTGATTTTAAAATGTTACCAAGTGAGCCTTTATCTTCAATAGCTGCAAGCATAAAGACATCTGAAGAAATATACTTGTCACCTGATTTTTGTGCGTACTTATCACAGAGGTTAAATAAATTCCCCATCGTTGACGATAACTGTACGTCTCCACCAATCCCAGATACTTGAGGTAATACTGACAAGCCATTTTCAACTTGCCTTCTTAACGAGTGAACATTAATTCCCGCACTTTTTAGTAAAGGGATAACGCTATTATTTTGATTTAATAAAGCCATCATCAAATGAAGCGGCTCAATGAATTGATTATCTTTACCAAGCGCTAATGATTGAGCGTCTGCAATTGCTGATTGAAACGTCTGTGTAAATCGATCTAAACGCATGTAACTATCCTAAAAGGTATCAAGGGAGGGTAATAAACTAAAAATTTATTAACACTTATTACTTAAGTTATATGGGCAAGAAGAACTATTTCAATAATAAATGACTTAACTTTTTGATCTAAAATAAAAAAGTTTTAGGGGGGTGTTTATCTTTGTTCATATTTTCTGCAATAGACTCTTTTTAATGCTAGCAAAGCAGAATAAACGACGTTTGGTTATTCCAAACGAGTTATATTCTAATGCCGCTAGCGATAAAAAAAGACATTGCCCGAAGGTCTGAGGTTTAAATTGCTTTATTTTGCGTTGAAAAGAGTTGATTTAGATGACTATATGGCACTATTTTCGCCTTAATATTTTACCATAGTTAAAGTAATTTAATCTCTCAGCAGAATTATTGAACAAAGATCAACAGCCCCTAAATACTACAGATCACAGTCGCCATTCTTCCTGTTACCGCTTCTCTTCTATAGGAATAATAACGCTCTGAATTACTATAAGTACATTCCGGTAGTGAATAAATATTTGATATGCCTAACTGTGTTAGCTGTAATTTAGCGATAACATGTAAATCAGCTAAATATTTTTGTTGTTCGGTGATTAAAGGTTTTGGAGTAAAGGCTTTGTTTAACTCGTCATCTAAAGCCAAAAAAGCATGATAAACCTCTTCTCCTACTTCAAAATGATGCTTACCAATACAGGGGCCCAACCAAGCATAAATTGTGGCCGGTTCAACATTCATCTCGTTAATTGTATTTTCAATAATACCGTTAACTAAGGGTTTCCAGCCTCCATGAATGGCCCCTATAACATGGCCATCAATAGTCGAAAGCATAATAGGTAAGCAATCAGCAGTCATAATGGCTAAAGCTAAATTTTTCTCACGTGTAACCACAGCATCAGCAACAATGTTATTGTGTTGATTGCTAACAGATACAACATGACTTCCGTGAACTTGCTCTAACCACTGAATCTGGGTTTGTTTAGGGAAATATTCTAATAAAGATTGTCGATTAAATTGAACCTGATCTTCATCATCTCCAACATGAAGACCTAAATTAAAAGCCCCATAAACATTTGAAGGTAATAATTGTACCGAAGAGCTAGGATGGTGAATGGTGGTAGTATAGGCCTGAACATGTTGTACAGGCCATTGAATAGATTTTAATTTTTGATTAATACTCTTGCACATCATGCAGTTTTGTATCTTCACGCAAAAGATTGGTTAACGTTACCATATCTTCAGGTATATCTGCATGCCAGGTCATTTGCTCACCTGTAATTGGGTGAAATAAAGATAACATCGCAGCATGTAAGGCTTGACGGTCAAAACCTCTTAACATAGTACGTAAATCATCAGTTGCATTTTTAGGTGGACGTGGTCTTCCGCCATATACAGGGTCGCCCACTAAAGGATGAGTTATATGAGCCATATGTACTCTGATTTGATGGGTACGACCTGTTTCTAGGCGTAAACGTAAACGAGTATGTAATCTAAATTTCTCCATAACACGATAATGTGTTACTGATTGTCTTCCGGAAAAGGTAACTGCCATATGAGTACGTTTAGTAGGATGACGACCAATGGGCTGATCAACAAGGCCACCGGCTGTCATAGTACCTGCCGCTATAGCTTCATACTCACGCGTAATTTCACGAGCTTGTAACGACTCAACAAGGTTAGTTTGTGCAGCAATAGTTTTAGCGACTACCATTAAGCCCGTAGTGTCCTTATCTAATCGATGAACAATACCTGCTCGAGGAACAATTTCAACTTGCGGACAATAATGTAGTAATGCATTTAGCACAGTACCATCCGGATTTCCTGCTCCTGGGTGCACAACAAAACCAGCAGGTTTGTTGATAACAAGAATATCATCATCTTCATAAACAATATTTAACGGTAAATCTTGTGGTTGAAATCGAACTTCAGCTTCAATTTCTGTATCAATAGCAATAGCTTCACCACCATACATTTTCTCACGGGCGATCTTTACTACATGCTCATTAACCGTTACATGGCCCGCCAAAATCCAATCTTTTAATCGAGTACGTGAATAGTCAGGAAACATTTCTGCAATTGTTTGGTCTAATCGTTTACCCAAACAAGATTCAGGGACTATACCGTTGTGTTGAATTTTTTCAGCCATTAAGTTCTCTTAAATTAAGCGCAATAAACTAATTTATTTTAGTACTGTGCAAGGAAAGTTTGCTAGGTTAGAATGCTAGTAATATTTTACCTGTTTGTGAACTTTGATGGAACTAACTTCACAAAATAAATACTAATACAGAGCATGTTGATCTTCTAAGTATAAATAATACTCTAAAGATCAACATACTTTAGAGTCTGTTAATCTTTGATTTTAGTCTCTGTTATCTGATATTTTATGATTACAAGACAAAAATGGTGCTATATAGTTATTCTACTTTAACTATTTTCAACGAAGTTAAGTTGAAAACAAACCACAGCCCTTTGGTTGTATTGAAGATCAACAAACCCTAGTAACAATAAAAATATCAATATTGTATGTGAGTGCATTCTAATGCACCCTTTTAAAGTTAATCTACCGTTGTGAAAGATAATTTATGCAAAAAATGTCAGTAAAAGCTCTACTTGTTGCAGTCAGTTTAAGTATTGTAGGTTGTTCGTCTTCCGATAATACAAAAATAGAAAATGTACCCGATAAATCAGCGACTGCACTATTTGCAGATGCACGCCAAGCCTTAGATGGTGGCTTATATCAAAAAGCAATTCAGTTGTTATCTGCTATAGACTCTCGCTTTCCGTTTGGCCCTATTTCTCATCAAGTACAAATTGATTTAATTTATGCTTATTATAAAAGTGGTAATTCGGATCAAGGTATAGCCTTAGCAGAGCGATTTTTAAAATTAAATCCATCACATGCTAATGTTGACTACGTTTATTACATGCGTGCACTCATTAACCTTTCAACCGAAGAAAATATATTTCAAGATTTGGCAGGTATAGATAGGTCTGATCGTGATCCTACGGCTTCAAGAGCGGCTTTTGATGATTTTAGAAAAATTGTTGTTGATTATCCTCAAAGTAAATATGCATCTGACTCACGCCAGCGCATGATAGGTATTAAAACACGTTTAGCAAAATATGAGTTAACTGTGGCTCGTTTTTACTTAAAAAGAGATGCATGGGCATCTGCGGCTAACCGAGGTCGATACATCTTAGAATATTATTCTCCTAGCGGACAGATTGAAGAAGCATTAGAAATAATGATTGAATGTTACGATAAGTTAAAACTAGAAGACCTTAAAAGAAACGCAAAACAGGTGCTAGCGGCTAACTACCCGAATAACGCTCTATTAAAATAAAGCTCTGGTTACTATAAATACTAAAAAGCACTAATGTCATTAGTGCTTTTTTATTCCTATTAACAAAAATAATTAAATTGCAGAACCGTCTTCTTCACCGGTACGAATACGAATAACACGTTCAACTTCGGTAACAAATATTTTACCGTCACCTATTTTTCCTGTTTGTGCTGTCGTCATTATCGCTTCAATACAACGTTCAACGTCTTCAGTCGCGATTACAATTTCAAGCTTAACTTTAGGTAAAAAATCTACCATATATTCTGCGCCGCGATACAGTTCAGTATGCCCTTTTTGACGTCCAAAGCCCTTTACTTCTGAAACCGTCATACCGGTAACACCTATTTCACCTAAAGCTTCTCTTACATCATCCAACTTAAATGGTTTAATAATAGCTTCTATTTTTTTCATATTCAGATCCATATTCAAAGGTTTAATTCATTGTACACACTTCATATCATCTTTCACAAATTTCAAATGGAAACAGGCCAACAATTTCAGTTTGATTTTTGGTACACTAAGCCTAACTCTTACATACTCTTATGGAAAAATTAATGGAAGCTCAGTTAATCATTGATGAAATGCAGGTACTACCTATTATAGATGCTCCGTTTGAAATAAAACGTAGAATTGACTTTATAAAAAAACAACTGATTAACTCTGGCTTAAAAGTACTCGTGCTAGGTATCAGTGGTGGCGTTGATTCATCGACTTGCGGTAAGTTAGCCCAACTAGCCATCAATGAACTCAATGACGAATATCCGAATGATACATTCAAATTTATTGCGGTTCGCCTACCTTTCGACGTTCAAGCCGATGAGCATGACGCTCAACTTGCCCTTGAGTTTATTCAACCCAGTCACAACATATGCACTAACATTATGGCAGGTGCAAATGCTATCCATGATGAAACCATCAAAGCACTTTCAAGCGTAAGCTTGCTTGATGCATCTGATGCGCAAATAGACTTCTCAAAAGGTAATGTAAAAGCTCGTACTCGCATGGTTACCCAGTACCATATTGCGGGAATATTAGGAGGCCTTGTTTTAGGAACTGATCATTCCGCGGAAAACATAACTGGATTTTTCACTAAATGGGGAGATGGTGCATGTGACCTTGCTCCGTTATTTGGTTTATCAAAAAGACAAGTACGCCAACTAGCTGAACAATTAGGTGCACCATCTTTATTAATAGATAAAGCTCCTACCGCTGATTTAGAAGAACTGGCTCCAGGTAAGAAAGATGAAGATGCACTCGGCTTATCATACGACGAATTAGATGACTTCTTAGAAGGTAAACCGGTATCGAATGAAGTGACTCAAAC
>Ga0209291_1003118_pt1 | contig 12619 bp, 9 predicted proteins | sample GOMGulsemesocosm_FD_184633 | JGI IMG/M metagenome (GOLD analysis project Ga0209291, IMG submission 184633) | Methane-oxidizing microbial communities from mesocosms in the Gulf of Mexico - GOM9B Gulf of Mexico (SPAdes) (version 2) | ecosystem: Environmental > Aquatic > Marine > Cold seeps | place... | reverse complement strand
GCGTATTTTGCTAGCAGAGGCGACTGAAGCGCGCATTGCTGATTTAGAGCAGTTACTTGAAGATTCGCGCGCACAAGCCGAAAAATCAGGCCAGACACTACAGCAGCGTTTGGATGAGCAAATGCAACTTGTTGAAACTCAGAAAAAAGTGATGGATACCCAGTACTTAGAATACGAAAAGAAATTTGCCACACTCATCGAAAGCGCCAATGAAAAACAAGCAATGCAATTAGCTCAGTTCAACGCTGAAATAAGCAAGCTAGAGCAAAAAGTTAAAAATGTCCAAGAAGATGCTCAAGAGGAAATGGGCTTTATGACCAGTCAGCAAAAAACCGCGCTGTCAGGTTTGGAAGATAGGTTAGTTGAAATAGATTCTCTTAGAACAGGGCTGACCAATTTAGAGATAGCGCAAACCAAGGCTCTCAGTGTGCAGCAGGGGTTGGTCGTCGATGTTGAAGCTATAACGAAAGACATGGTTGGTACTGCTGAGAAATCCAACCTGCAATTAGTTGAGTTAAAGAAAGAGCTGACAACGCTTGATAGCGGATTGGAAAAATACAAGGGAAGTGCGCATGCATCTTTGAAGTCGCTGACGTCTAAAGTATCGGTTCTGGCGAAGAAGGCTGCGCCTAAGCTGAGCTCCGCGGTGGTTGCTAGGCTTAATAAAACTGAGAGTGCGATACGTGCTTTTGATGGAACAAGAGCGCAAGTGAATAAAGATATTCAGCGCCTTAAAAGCAAAGTTAATAAAATTCAACTACAGTTACAATAATAAAAGACAAGAGATAGGAGTGCAGATTGGCTGAGGGTTCGGTAAGTGAATCGAAAATTAGAGCGTTTTTTGCCCTGCGATTAAGGGATCCAATCGCAAGGCAGTTGGCGAATTGTGCGGATTCATTAGCAGTATATGACAGGGGGGTTGAGGTTGATTGGGTTGAGTCTGATAGCTACCACTTAACCTTATGTTTTCTAGGCGATATCAGCATTGGAAAAGTAGAAGAAGTAAGTGAAGCTGCTAAGAAGTATTTAGCCGCTGAGCAATCTCTAAATATCCATATAGAGGAGATAGAGTCATTTCAATCAGCCTCAAATTGGACGCTAATTGCTGCTAAAACATCTTGTACCCCTGAACTGGATGCACTGCACTGTTTAGTTGAAACTTTTGTTGAGCAGGCGGGCGTCGACATCCCACATGATGGTTTTAGGCCGCACATCACTTTAGGTCGTATTGCGCAAAACAATAGTTTCAACACGCCAGCTTGCTGGCCGAAATTGGATCTATACAGCCTTGCAGATGCCGTGGTTTTGTTTCAGTCCAAAATAGGCGGGCGCGGCTCTGTTTACACACCTTTAGCAACCATTGAGCTTAAAGATTTGGCTTAGATCCTCGTTTGTTGCATTATAACCTTTTAGAGGGGGCGCAAAACTACTGCGCTCTACCATAAGGTGTCAAAAATCTGCTCTATATGCTCATTTACTCCAGTAATACCCATAAACAGGGGCACGCTGTACTCAAAAAGCGGGGCATACTAACTCCACTATTTCGCAGATTTTATAATTGTCTTTTTTCGCTCGATACCTTTTGGGATATTCTCTTTAACAAGTTGAAATTGAAATGAATTTGTAACTATTGGGCGCTTATGTGGTCTTCTTTTATGAATTTTTTCCAGTAAAGGAATGTTTAGATGTTAAAACAGGGTAGGGTAATGTTAAAAAAAACAGCGCTAGTTCCAACTATGGTAGCAATAGGGTTGAGTGGATTGTCCACCGTTGCGCTAGCGCAAAACGATAGCGCTTGGCAAAAGGTACTTGATGAGGCCAAAGGGCAGAGCGTTTACTTTAATGCTTGGGGCGGCTCTGACACGATTAATGACTATATTTCATGGGCTGCTGCTGAAGTGAAAAAGCAGTATCAAGTTGATGTAAAACAGGTAAAAATTACTGATACAGGCGATGTTGTTAGTCGAATTTTAGCTGAAAAAAGTGCGAATAGAGAAACGGGCGGAAGCGTTGATTTAATCTGGATCAATGGTGAAAACTTTAAGGCCATGAAAGATAATCAATTACTGGCTAAAGCTTACACCCAAAAGCTACCCAATTATGCGTTAGTTGATACTGAAAATAAGCCAAGTACACTTTATGACTTCACTACACCCGTGGATAATTTAGAAGCTCCTTGGGGAATGGCGCAGCTGGTATTTATGCATGATACTAAGCATTTGGCAACGCCACCAACTGATATGCACTCACTGCTTGAAACATTAAAGAGTAATAAAGGACGTTTTAGTTATCCTGCTCTGCCAAACTTTCATGGTACTACCTTCATTAAGCAGGCTTTGCATGAATTGGTTGAAGACTCAGCAGTATTGAGTCAGCCTGTATCGCAGGTTGACTTTGAAACAGTCAGCGCACCGTTGTGGGCATACCTTGACCAATTACACCCGCTGCTTTGGCGTTCGGGGAAAAGCTTTCCAAAAAGTGCGCAGCAGATGAAACAGTTACTCAATGACAGCGAGCTATTTATTTCACTAAGCTTTAACCCTAATGATGCCAGCAATGCAATTGCCAATGATGAGTTACCGAATACGATCAGAACTTATGTGCACAAAAATGGCACCTTAGGTAATACGCATTTTATCGCCATTCCTTTTAACGCCAATGCCAAGGCTGGTGCGCAAGTATTTGCTAATTTTCTGATGTCTGCAAAAGCTCAGTTGAAAAAGGCGACACCCGCTGTATGGGGCGATCCAACAGTTTTAGCTATGAATAAACTAAATGCCCAACAGCAGCAAGCGTTCTCTGCGCTCAAGCTTGGCGTGGCAACGCTTTCTAGTGAGCAATTAGGTAAAGTATTGTTAGAGCCACACAGTTCGTGGGTAGCAGCTATAGAGAAGGCTTGGATTGCGCGTTATGCAAACTAAAAACTTAGAGAGCCATGAATAAAAAATTGCCCATTAAAATTATTTAGATAGTTATTTAAATGTTGTATCGAAACTCACTGCTGATTATTGTTGGAGGGCTGGTTTTTGCACTGCCCATCACCTTGGGGTTGTTGGCCACCTGGCTGCCGGCTGTTGGCTACCTTCCCGGGCTAAAAGGCAGTGAGTTTTCATCGAGTGCACTGCAGGCGGTTTTTTCCCATCCTAGTACGTATTCAAGTTTAATCTTAAGTGTCAGTTCTGCACTTATCGCGACTGTCAGTGCCTTTCTATTGAGCCAATGGCTCTGTATGAGTCTTTATCGCAGCAGGTTATGGCCACTACTAAAACATTCGATCGCGCCACTGTTGGCCATTCCTCATTTAGCATTTTCTGTAGGTTTGGTTTTTTTAATAGCGCCTAGTGGTTGGTTAATGCGTTGGTTGTCGCCTACATTAACGGGTTTTGCCATACCGCCTGATTGGTTAATCGTAAACGATAATTATGCACTGAGTTTAAGTGTGGGATTGATGTTAAAAGAAATCCCCTTCTTTATATTGATGACGCTATCCGCCCTGAGTCATTTTGATCACCGTAAAACGTTGCGAATAGCAGCGAGCTTACACTATTCACATGTTGAGGCTTGGGTGAAACTTATTTTTCCGCAGATCTATTCACAGCTAAGGCTGCCCTTGTATGCTGTGTTGTCTTACTCTCTATCAGTGGTCGATGTGGCTATTGTACTTGGACCCAATGCCCCCGCAACTTTTGCTGTACTGATTAATCAATGGTTTAATCACACAGATATACACTACCGCTTGCTCGGTGCAGCAGGGGCGAGTGTGATGCTGATGTTGGTGATCGTGCTGATTACGCTTATATACACACTGGAAAAATATCTAAAGAAACAGTCTAAGCAGTGGCTAGTGGCAGGTCCAAAAGTGTCAAAGAACAGTCCTATTTTTGCCGTTTTTGCGAAAATAACCTTGTACGTTGTATTGTTACTGAGCTTTTTTAGCATGTCGAGCTTGTTTGTCTGGTCGTTCAGCCGGCAGTGGCGCTTTCCCGATGCATGGCCGAGCCGTTGGTCGTTAAAATATTGGGAAAAGAGTTGGCAGCAATTAATCGAGCCTTTGCAAAATACGGCGATTATTGGTGTTTCCAGTGCGCTATTAGCGTTAGTGATATGCATTGTATTATTGCAATACCAGTCATCATTTAAAATACCTATAAAGCGCTCTTGGTGGCAGGGCTTACTTTATTTACCTATTTTGGTGCCGCAGATTTCATTTTTGTTTGGGATACAAGTTTTGCTGGTACGTTTCAATTTAGAGGGGAGTATCGCAAGCGTAATCTGGGTGCATTTAATCTTTGTATTGCCCTACGCCTATTTAACATTATCGCAAGTGTACCTACAATTTGATGATCGCTATCTGCAGCAGGCGATTATTCTATGTCAGTCAAAATGGCGCGCCTTTGTGTTGGTAAAACTGGTGATGCTATTCAAACCAATCGCTTTTAGCTTTGCTGTCGCTTTTGCGGTGAGCGTTGCTCAGTACTTGCCAAGCTTGTATGTGGGAGCAGGCAGGGTGAATACCGTGACCCTTGAAAGTGTGGCGCTGGCTTCTGGTTCAGATGCTAGAGTGAGTGCGGTGTTTGCGCTGTGGCAATTTATGCTGCCATTATTTGTGTATATTGCAGCGATTGTCGTGCCGCAAATGTGTTTTAGAAATAGGCGGGAGTTGTAATTTGTCTCAAGCGAGTAAAAAAGTGTTCAACTTAGTAAAGCTACAAGTAATGTTTCAGGAAAGGGCCTTGTTTGCGCCGGTATCCATGTCCTTAAATGGTGGGGAGTTGCTGGTGGTAATGGGGCCCAGTGGTTGCGGTAAATCAAGTTTGCTTGGTGCTATAGCAGGCACTTTAGCACCAGAGTTAGCACTGCATGGCGATGTGTTGCTCGATGGAGACAGAGTCAATGATCAACCTATTGAGCAGCGTTCAATCGGTTTGCAATATCAGCAGGATTTGCTTTTTCCACACTTAAGTGTTGCAGGTAATTTACTTTTTGGATTAATGCGCGGTGATAAAAAAACGCGTATGGGAAAAGTGAGCCAAGCGTTAGCCAGTGCCGATATGGAAGGTTTTGAAAATAGAGATGTTGCGACGCTTTCTGGTGGTCAACGCGCAAGAGTAAGTCTACTGAGGACTTTATTAGCGAAACCGAAATTATTGTTGTTGGATGAGCCGTTCTCGCGTTTAGATACCGATCTTCGTCAAGATTTTAGGCGCTTTGTGTTTGCGCAAATACAGCAAATGAATGTGCCGGCAGTGCTAGTGACGCACGATCTGCAAGATTGTCCTAATGATGAATATTACGACTTGTCGAAGGTAAGCATGATAGCGGTCAACACCGAGCCAAAGGTTAATGGAATAAGAGAAACGCTATGTTAGATCGTTGGAGTTTAAAAGTGATCGCACCACCTTTAAAGAAAGTAGCCGGTGTCTTACATCGTCGTGGAGTGAGCGCTAATCAAGTGACAATAACCGGCTTTTTTATCGGTTTGTGTGTCATTCCGCTGCTGGCTTCGCATTATTATTATTTGGCGGCGCTGGTTATATTGTGTAACCGTATTTTTGATGGAATAGATGGTGCTCTGGCTAGAGAAGGGCAGCCGACAGATTCAGGTGCTTACTTAGATATTGTCTTGGATTTTATATTTTACGCTGCTGTTGTGTTTGGCTTTGCGCTGGCTAATCCAGAGCAAAATGCACTGGCAGCAGCAGCGTTGTTATTTGCGTTCATGGGCACGGGAAGTAGCTTTTTGGCGTTTGCAATCATGGCGGAGCGCCGGGGTATTACCAGTATGGCTTATCCCAATAAAGGCTTTTACTACTTAGGCGGGTTGGCTGAGGGGACGGAAACAGTTCTATTGTTGATTGCCTGTTGTCTGTTTTATGCACACTTCACGTGGATTGCTTACTTTTTTGCGGCTATATGTTGGGCGACAACACTGACTCGGGTTGTTGGTGGTTATTATTCGCTACGCAAAAGTCAGTAAAGATAATATTATGAGACCTCTGGATAACGTTACGAATGCATATAAGGCCAGAAAAAACAGGCGAATAGCGGTGTTAGTATGCCCCGCTTTTTGGGTACAGCGTGCCCCTGTTTATGGGTATAACTGGAGTAAATGAGCAGTCTAGATGATTTAAGCATGACTTAATTCATCTTTATTGATCCTGTTATTAACGCCGTATTATCAAATGCAGTCGTTACGCAGAGCTCTCATTATAATGCGTTGGCGGTAATCTTATTGTGCATCATCGTTTTGAATGTCGCTCTGTTTCTGCCTGTCTGCTTGGCGTGATAGAGTGCCTCATCAGAGTTTTTTAATAGTAAATGGCTTAGTTCGGAAAAATCTTGCGAACTGGGTTTATCAAAGAAATAGCTGCTAATACCGATAGATGTGGTGATATGTATATCACCGTGGCCATTGGTGTCGAAAGGGTGCTCAGCAATTTTTTCTCGTAAATTATTGGCAATTTGTTCGGCTTGATGAGAATCACAATCGGGTAGCAAAATAGCAAATTCCTCTCCACCAAATCGGGCTGAGAAATCAGTGTTTCTGATTTGTTGTTTTAAAATCTTTGCAAAGCTTTTAAGAACGGCATCGCCGCCAGTGTGTCCATAATTGTCATTGACTCGCTTAAAATGGTCTATATCCAAAAAAAGTAAGCTCAAATGTTGTTTGTGTCGGCTGGCACGCTGTAGAGCACGATTAATCTCCAAATCAAAACTGTGGCGATTATAGAGTTTAGTGAGGGTATCTGTACTACTTAAATAAGCGAGGTTTTCTTGAATAACACAGTTTTCTATACACACCGCTAATAACGAGGCGAGACGCTCTAAGTAATCATAGCGGTACTCACTGTGATAGCGGTTTAAATCACGTGCACCAAGATGGAGACTGCCTATGATTTGACCTTTATTGATCAGCGGTAATAACACGCAGCTTAAAACAAAGGGGTTGTTGGGGAAAAGCTGTTTTTTTAAATCTCGATCCAATTCACCGGCGCGCAATGTTTTTTGAGGATATAAATCACTGAGTACTTTAGTGTCATTGATCAGGTTTAAATGATCGGCTATTTGCGCGGGCAGTGTATGCAGTAATGGAGAGACAAGTTCGTCTTTATCAAAGAGTATTAGTGTGACAACGCTGAGCTTAAAATCTTGTTTGAAATCTTTGACTAACAGCGTGATTAAATCATCCAGTTTAGAGCTACCAAGCATTTTAACTTCAATGTCAATAAAGCGCTGAAGAACCTGCTCATTGAGCTTCGCTTCATTAATCGCTGTATTTAGCATCTTGTTTAAACGCAGGTTCTCCTGCTGTAAAGCGCGAATATTCATTGGATATCGAGTTTACCTGCTGGGTGAAAAGTGATTTATCGCAAAATATTGATGCTTAAATATTAATCAGTAAAGCTATCATTTTGTCAGGCAAATAGCAGTAAAAAAATGTAAATCTACCTAGCTTTACTTACCTTGCCATAACTTTACTCACCCAACCATAAATAGAGGCTTAACTTAATTTTGTTGTTGGTAAAAAAAATCCCTTCCTCTTGCAAAATAGCTCTTTGCTTGTCGTAGCGTGAGGAGTCCACAGGGAAAGATAATTTTCCCTGTGCGTTAATCACTCTATGCCAAGGGATTTTACTGTCATTGGGAAGTTGTGATAAATACTTGCCAACAGCCCGCGCTTGCCTTGGCAGGCCGGCCATAAGCGCTACATGACCGTAAGTACAGACTTTACCTGAGGGTATTGAATGTATGACTTGCCATACTCGCTCTTGATTACTGGGCGTCATAATTGGTTTGCTCTTCTGTAATGTCCTTGATAGTCAAATATTCTATCGACCACTTTCCAATAATGTTTTTGTTTTCTGGCGATAACAAAATCGGGCGCACTATAGTGGCTTTGTGCATTGATCACTTGTGTGAGAGCCAGGGACATCGGGTTAATTGATGGGTTAACGACCCTCTTAGAAAAAAGCCGATCAAATATTTGGCGTTGCCCTTGGCTACTTAGATCGAAATGCTCACTGAGAGTTTCGCCTTGTTCATCGTGATAGGTGATTTTTAGTTTTTGTTTGTTCTCGCTAAAACTTAGTCCTGCGCAGCGAATGACTTTGGCATCTTTTAGTTGCAGTGCTTTTTTTAGTTGATCATCAGGGTCCACTAAAGCGTGATTGCAGTGCTGGCAAACTCTGGCGGCAATGTCGTTTTCATTAAAGCACTCGGGACAGCTTTTAAAGCGGAATCTAAATTGACAACGCAAGTCGGCACCCGGCTCAGTATATAGGTCTCTGTCTTTAATAATCCCTTGGCAGCGCCTGCCAAAATGTTCAATAATTTCTCCATGGCTATCGGTTTTACCCCAAAAAATATTGGCAAATTCACATTGGGGGCAAAAAACTTGTACAGGTTCGCTATCAGAGTCTGGTTTAGCGGCACCGACTTCCGGGTGGAAAATACTAAACTGGCTGCCGGTGTAGTCGAGAATTAAGCAGTTTTTTTTGTTTTCAGCTAAGCGTAAACCGCGTCCAACGATTTGTTGAAAGAGGCTAACAGATTGAGTGGGTCTAAGTAGCGCAATAACATCAACATGCGGCGCATCAAAGCCCGTTGTTAATACGGAGACGTTCACTAAGTACTTAATCCGTTTTTGCTTGAAACTGTCAATGAGTTGATCGCGCACGTTATTGTCTGTTGCACCGGTAATGATGGCGCTGCGTTGCTCTGGTAAATAACTGTAGACTTCTTGCGCGTGTTTTACCGTTGCGGCGAATATCATCACGCCTTGTCGGTCTGTTGATAACTGAATCACTTGTTCAATAATCGATTGAGTGACGCGTTGGTTGGCCACAAGCAGCTGATTTATGGCAGGGACAGAGCAGTTATCTGTGCTGTATCCGGGCAATTGAGAAAAATCGTACTGGGCAATGGCGGCATCATAGAGTTTAGGTGGGGTTAAAAAATGGTGCTTAATCATATAGCTTAAAGGTAGTTCGTATATGCAATCACTAAAGGGAGCTTTGTTGTCACCGCGCGCATAGCCGTGGTAATGGTATTGGTAAATCCAGCCTATGCCTAGGCGATACGGCGTCGCTGTGAGTCCAAGAACCTTTAAACGATTATTGCTCGCTTTGAGTTGATTGATGACTTTGGCGTATTGGCTGTCGCTGTCTTCACTTATACGATGGCACTCATCCACAATCACCAGCGAGTATTGTTCCTTAAAGTGGTTTAGGTTTCTTACGACCGATTGAATGCTGGCAAAAACAACTTTTGCAGTGCTGTTTTTTTGTTTGAGTCCCGCAGAAAAAACACTGGACTCTAAACCGTAGAGCGCAAATTTTTGTTGGTTTTGCTCAACGAGTTCCTTGACATGCGCTAGTACTAACACCCTGCGATTGGCGATTGCGGCTAATTCAGCGATCACTAAGCTTTTGCCGGCACCTGTCGGTAATACAATCACAGCAGCGTTGCTGGATTTTCTAAAATATTTGACGCAGGCGCTGACGGCTTCTTGTTGGTAAGGTCTAAGAGTGAGTTTGCTCATTAATGTGTTCTTTTGTGTTTATTGATTTTGATAAAAGCGCCTAATACTTAGACGAAAAATAACGCATAGAGCGTTGGCATACTCATCCATGACTCTCTTTACCTCTTATATGTATAAATGATTATACCCAGCTAGCGTTATTTTAGTCTGTTGTTTTATTGAGTGGAAAGCCCGTTAGGACAAAATTGCATAAATTGTGAGCGAAAAAGCACACTAAAAGGAGGACTTTGAAAAAACTTATGCTTTTTTTAAAAACATGCTTGACGATAGCAGGGTCCGAGATTAGGATACGCACCTCTTCTGTAGCGGTTCAGCCGAAAGGCAAAACAAATACAGAGGAGGGGTAAGTTATAGGATGCGCCCATAGCTCAATTGGATAGAGCAACGCCCTTCTAAGGCGTAGGTTCCAGGTTCGAGCCCTGGTGGGCGTACCAGAACTTGCACTTAGGTTGTGGTGAGCGTAGCTCAGTTGGTAGAGCTCCGGATTGTGATTCCGGCGGTCGCGGGTTCAAACCCCGTCGTTCACCCCATTTACTTTAAGTAGATGTTGGCCGAAAAGATAGACCACGCGGGAGTGGTGGAATTGGTAGACACGCCAGATTTAGGTTCTGGTGCCGTAAGGTGTGAGAGTTCGAGTCTCTCTTCCCGCACCATTTGACTGAATTTACACAGTCATTAATAAAAGTAAACGCTGTTACTTGAAGGTAACAAACCACGCGGGAGTGGTGGAATTGGTAGACACGCCAGATTTAGGTTCTGGTGCCGTAAGGTGTGAGAGTTCGAGTCTCTCTTCCCGCACCATTTGACTTGACGAAGTATAAACGTAAACGATATGAAGCTCTGATATAAGCTTTGTTGAGCCACGCGGGAGTGGTGGAATTGGTAGACACGCCAGATTTAGGTTCTGGTGCCGTAAGGTGTGAGAGTTCGAGTCTCTCTTCCCGCACCATTTATATCATTCAGTGGTGAGCGTAGCTCAGTTGGTAGAGCTCCGGATTGTGATTCCGGCGGTCGCGGGTTCAAACCCCGTCGTTCACCCCATCCTTGTTAGATTCTTATTTCTCTCAATTTTTAAATCTTTTATACATTGTTTAACAATTAATTTGTCTTTCCATTTGTTTTTTTTAAAACAGTCCCCATATTCATTATACAGATCAGCCAACTCGTCTAAAACGCTTTGTTAAACCTAGATTCGGTGTTTGAGCGCGAAAAAGAAGTGCAAGTCATTGGTGTGCATAGGAAGCTAAAAAAATTTGTAGTCACTAGCGATGAAATCTAGTTTTCATCTACATTGGTGATAAGAATGTTTTTTTAGATTTCTAGGTGCGTCAAGAACTTGCGCTTTCTTTCGTGATTCAACGGCTGAATCTAGGTTAAGGCTTGACTATTGGCGGCAAGTGGCGGAAAATTCCCGCCTTTATAATTTTGTCTATGCTCTTTGCGCGCTTAAGTTTAGTCGCTAATGAGTTGATGGCAGTTTGCATCTACACCCAATCCTAAGCAATGGATTTGATGGGTTTAGAATGAACAATAAGTATTTTATTTGTGAGGAATTCCATGCAAGTTTCAGTTGAGACGAAATCCGCCTTAGAGCGCCAAATGACCATTACTATCCCGGCGGATCGTATTGATAACGATGTTGTAAAACAAGTACAACAAACAGCTAGAAATGTGCGTATCGATGGATTTCGCCCAGGCAAAGTGCCAGTAAAAGTTGTACAAAAGCGCTACGGTGCAGGCATTCGTCAAGACGTTGTCGGTGAAGTACTACAAAAAAGCTTTTACGAGGCAATCCAACAGGAAAAATTAGTACCTGCAGGCGGCCCAACGATTGATGTTAAAACTGACGAAGCGGGTAAAGACGTTGAGTTCGTTGCAACTTTCGAAGTATATCCAGAAATTACACTAGCAGATTTCTCATCTGTTGCAGTGAATAAAGAAACAGCGACTATTACATCGGCAGATGTCGATGAAATGATCGAGACTCTACGCAAGCAACAAACTGAATGGTCTGAAGTCACTCGCGCAGCGCAAGATGGCGACAAAGTCGTATTAGATTTTGAAGGTTTCATGGGTGATGAAGCGTTTGAAGGCGGTAAAGGCGAAGGCGTTGATCTCGTATTGGGTTCTAACTCAATGATCCCTGGTTTCGAAGATGCTGTAATCGGTCAGGAAATAGGCAAGGAATTCGATATTGCTGTTACTTTCCCGCAAGATTACCAAGCTGATAACCTAAAAGGTCAAGCGGTTGTGTTTAAAGCAACGGCAACAGCGGTTAATGAGCCGACTCTCCCAGAGCTTAATGAAGCATTCTTCCTTAAGTTTGGTATGGATAGCGCCGATCTAGAAAGCTTCAAAGCTGACGTTGAAAAGAACATGCAACGTGAGATGACTCAAGCACTTAAAGGCAAGTTGAAAGATCAAGTTTTCAACCAGCTTGTAGAACTAAACGCAATTGAAGTACCAACAGCACTGGTTGATGGCGAAATCGACAACTTGCGTAAGCAAGCAGTACAGCAGTACGGTGGAGAAGGTGCTAACCTTGACTTCAACATGCTGCCAAAAGAAATGTTTACTGACCAAGCTAAGCGTCGCGTAAGTGTTGGTCTATTGGTTCAAGAAGTGATCAAGGTTGCTGAAATTAACGCTGATGATGAGCGTGTTAAGTCGACTATTGAAGAAATGGCACAGACTTACCAAGATCCTCAAGAAGTGATTGATTACTACAATTCTAACGAAGAAATGCTTAATCAAGTGAAAAGCTTAGTGATCGAAGACCAAGTAATTGATCATTTGTTAAGTTCTGCTACAGTTAGTGAAACAGACGTGAGTTACGAGGAAGCAATTAAACCTGCAGCCCAACCTCAAGCAGAAGAAGCAGCTGAGGAAGAGTAATCATTAGCACAATTTTTGCTAATTGATTTTTACGAAAACGATAGTGGGTTCAAGCTTGCTATCGTTTTTTTGTATCCGGTGAAGGAGAATATACATGTCCGGTATTTACCCAGGAAATTCTAGTTTTGATCCAAGTGCGGCTCTAGTACCTATGGTGGTTGAACAAACTGCTAGAGGCGAGCG
>Ga0209291_1003114_pt1 | contig 12635 bp, 10 predicted proteins | sample GOMGulsemesocosm_FD_184633 | JGI IMG/M metagenome (GOLD analysis project Ga0209291, IMG submission 184633) | Methane-oxidizing microbial communities from mesocosms in the Gulf of Mexico - GOM9B Gulf of Mexico (SPAdes) (version 2) | ecosystem: Environmental > Aquatic > Marine > Cold seeps... | reverse complement strand
TTACATACAAGCTTAATTTTTAATGGTCTACTATCTATTGTAATAGCGGGTGTAGGAGTTATTGTATTGCCATATATTATAGAGATGTGGTCAGGAAATCAAGATTTGTACATTCCTTTATTGATTGCATTTGTTATGCTTATACCTCAAACCATTTCAAGGGTCTATGGTGCAGCCTTAAATGGATATGGTAAAATATGGCAGGCCAATTTAGTAAACCAAACATTAAGTACGTTGTTAGTGGGGTTAGGACTTATACTCTATTGGAGTATAAACATACAATTTACACCAATAAGTATATTGTTATTATATGCGATAAGTCGCGTATTATTGGCTTTTGTAGTTTTAGTACTATGGAACCAGACTTTTAAAAGTAAAATTAAAGGGCAGTTTAACTTTAAACCTATGCTTAAAATGGCTAAACCAATGTTGTTGGTAACCGGTACAGGCGTGATAGCGAGTAATGCAGATGCTATTATGTTAGGAGCTTTAGGTACTTTTAAAGATGTGGGTGTTTACAGTGTAGCGGCGCGATTGGCTTTGTTAACGTCATTATTTTTACAAGTTTCTAACGCGGCAATTTCACCAAAATTGGCAAGTTTATTTAGTGATTCTAAAATAAACGAAATGCAACTTATGGTACAACGTGTTACTAAAGGTTTGATTTTTGTTGCTTTATTATTTGTTGTCTTTTTTGTAGTGTTAGGAAAATGGTTACTAGGTTTTTGGGGAACTGAGTTTCAAGAAGCTTATTGGGTATTAGTAATATTAACCATTGGGCAATTTTTTAATATTGCTACAGGTTGTTCTGGTTTATTGTTGGTAATGTGTGGTTTTGAAAAAATCCATGGGTATATATCTGGAATTGGTGTTATATTAAATATAATATTGAATATTGTTTTAATTTCACAATACGGAGCATTTGGAGCTGCAATAGCGACTGCTATCGTTGTAGTATTAGAGAACTTATTAAAAACTTTTTTCGCGTATAAATATACTGGAATTTCACCTTATAAAATATTTTAATGTTTCATGAATAATCCCATTTTTATAATCGGCATTCCTCGTTCAGGCACAACTTTACTGTCAAACATGTTAAATGTTATAGATGCAATTCATTTCCCTGAAGAAACACACTTTTTTATTCAAAAGAATAGGTACGACAAGCATTCTAATTACTTTAAAAATAAAATAAGCTTTGGAGATTTTTATTTTTCTAAACGTCGAATGTATAATCGAAATTTGAGTTTATCAAACACTATGGTTAATAAATTTAATTTGCTGCCTAGCTATAAGGAAAAATTTGAATTTGTCTTAGCTTTAAAGGGACAAAAAAAAGATGCTGTTTTGTGTGAAAAAACACCAATTCATATGGATTGTATAGACGATATTAAATCAATTTATCCAGATGCTCGATTTATTTTAATGATAAGAGACCCAAGAGATATATTTAATTCATTGCTAAAAGTAAAATGGAGATTTGTTTTTCCATACCGTGAAAGAATAGAACAATATAAGAAACTACTTAGTATAAGTCGTTTAGAAAATGTTTATTCTGTAAAATATGAAGATTTAATTACAAACCCTAAAAAAGAATTAATTGGGATTTGTGACTTTTTGACTATAGATTTTACCGAAAAAATGTACAAAAATTTCAATAATAAGAAATATTCAAATTTTGATTTAAAACACGAACCATGGAAGGCGAATAATTTGAAAGAACTGGATGCTTCAAATTTGTATAAGTGGAAAACAAATATTAATGATCTAAGTGATTATGTATCCAATAAGCTTCAAAATGAAATCACTGACTTCGGTTATGAATTGCATACAACAAATAAAAAAAAGCATTTTTTTAAATATTTTCTAAAAGAGTGGACTAATGAAATTTTAATACGAGTGAAAAATATTGATTTATTTTTAATTCTATTTAATCGTTATTAATAGATATTGATATGAAATTGATAATTGCTTTTGTGATAATTGTTATTGGCTTTAATACCTTTCATTTAACCCCTTTGGGTGTGTATTCTAAGATATTTATATTAGGAATATCAGTGTTTGGTTTTATCGTAAATTTTAAGGTGATATTAAAAATAGTCTGGTTTAAAGTTATAGGAATAATAACTTTAATTTCTATGCTTAGTGCCTATGTAAATTTTAATCAAAGTTTTTTATCCTCTTTAATTGCGAATTCTAATTTAATAAATGGATTTGCCCTGAGTTTCGTTTTTATTTGGGTAAAACAAGGTAAAGTGAATTTTTTCACATTATTAAAATGGGTAATTACCTTTACTTGGTTATACTCAATTGTTCTCTTTTTCATGTCTTTTTATGATGTGAATTTCGAAGTAATATCTCAAGTTGATGGAAGAGTTGATTATAGAGGAGCTAATAAGTTATCAAAACATCTTATTTTCTTAGTAATTTTCTTTTACTTTGACCTTTTTAGAAGATTAAAAAAGTATAAATATCTATGCTATTGCTTATGGTTCTTAGTTGTAACACAATTTTATGATATACAGCGAGGTGACATTATATTTTTAGTTGCTGTGATTACGATATTTAGCTTAATTAATTCTAAATTTAAAGGTATTGCTCTTTTTGGATTGTCTTTTTTAGGAATTGTTTCTTTATCTGTTTTGAATTATACTTTTTCAGATTCCTTAGTGGGAGAGAAATTTGTTCAGATGGGTTATTTTTTTCAACCTGATAAATGGAAATTAATAACTGACTCATCCGTTGGAGCACGATTGAACGAGATAAGATTTGCTTTGTCCTATATTTTTGAGTCACCTTTTTTTGGTAATGGCTTAATTAGGTCTTCCAATTATTCTAGTTACTTTGGGGATGAATACTTTTATATTCATGATATTGGTTTATTTGGCATCTATTTTTCTTTCGGTTTAGTTGGTTTAATATACTATATATTTACAGTTGTTAAGGCTTTTGGGTTACAACAGGTTGTAGTCAGAGATAAAATAAATGTGTTTGGCTTAAATCTATTTCTTTTATTTTTTACTTTATATAGCATTAAATCTGGAGTTTCGGTTTATTTGCCTTTTATTATGTTATTTTGTTTCTTCTCTATTAATTTTATTTCAGATTATGAAAAACCCAAAACCTAATTTATTTATTATTGGAGCTCCCAAGTGCGGTACTACATTTTTGTTCGAAAAATTAAAAGGCCATCCAGAGATATTTTTTCCAAGAATAAAAGAACTAAATCATTTTTCTTATGAAGAACTTAAGATAAATTCGTATTACAAGGATTTTAAAATTAAATCAAGAGAGAAATATTTAGGGTTTTATAAAACTGCGAAGAACCAAAAATATCTTGTAGATGGTAGTGTGTCTTATTTTACATTTGACGATATTCCTTCAAAAATTAACGTGTTCAATCCAGATGCAAAAATTATCATAATGGTAAGGAATCCATATAAAAGAGCATATTCACATTACCTAATGGATAAAAGAATGACTTATACTAACAAACCTTTTATGGAATATTTAAAAGATCCTTCTTCTTTTCACTACAAGCAATACATAAGTAATAGTCGTTATTTTGAACAATATAAAAAGTATCAGGATTTTTTTTCTGACCAAAATATCCTAATCATTGAATTAGAGAATTTGGAAACAGAGATGAACAAAATCTTTTCATTTTTGAAAATAAAGCCTATTTCCATTGATTTCTCTAAACGAGTTAATGAAAATAAAGTTTCTAAAAACAGTATTGGTAATTTTGCACAAAAAAACAGAGGTTTTATAGAGCAACTTAAACTTGTTATACCTAAAAGTATCATTTCGTTACTAAAAAATCGAATTTATAAAACTGGAGAAAAGATGCAAATTCCAGAGAAAGAGTTTAAGTTTTTAAAACCATTAATTGAAAAAGATTATTCTCAATTCAATAAATTAATAAAGAATGAAGGTTAGTATTATCGACCCTGTGGGTGGTCATGGCGGTATGGATTATTATGATTATGGCTTAGCTTCTGGGTTAGGGGATAATAATCTTATTGTAAATTATTATACTTGTGATAAAACTGAAGTCCGTTTTTATAAAAATGTGCAAACCAATACTGTTTTTGGAAATGTTTGGGAAAGAAAGGGTTTTCTAAAACTACTCTCTTTATTAAGTGGTTATTTAAAATCATTTAAATGTGCCACAATAGAGAAGTCTGACATATTTCACTTTCAGTTTTTTAATTTAGGAATTGTTAACCTTATTGTATTATGTTTAGCCTATTTCTATAATCAAAATAAAGTAGTAACACTTCATGATATCGAATCATTTCATAAAGGGAGTTCTAAATTTGTGGCAAAACTATGTTTAAAGTTAATTGATGCTATTATTGTTCATAATCAATTTTCGCAAGCTGAATTTGAAAAAGACTTTAGCTTTAATGGACTACTGAAAATTATACCTCATGGTAATTATTTACCGTTTGTAGAACCACAACAGTTAGATACTCAAAAACAAAAAATAAACATTTTATTTTTTGGTCAACTAAAAGAAGTGAAAGGAGTTGATGTTTTGTTAGAAGCAATGAAACAGGTTGTTGAAAAAAGTGATAAGTACCATCTGACTATAGCAGGGCGTCCATGGAAAACAGAAGTCTCTACTTATGTTAGTAAAATAAAAAAATTAGGACTGGATAAACATGTAACAACACATTTTCGATACATTAAAGATGAAGAGGTAACACAACTTTATAAAGAAGCATCAATAGTCGTAATGCCTTATAAAAAAATATATCAGAGTGGTGTGCTACTCTTATCGTTATCTTATGGGAGGACTGTTATTGTTTCTGATTTACAGTCATTTACTGATGTAATTACAAATGATGTAAATGGATTTATATTTCAATCAGAGAATAGTGATAGTTTAGCCAGTTGCATTTTAAATTTGAATCATCAATTAATAGCAGAAGCGAGTAAAAATTCCAAACAATTAATTTTACAAAATTATGACTGGAAGGTAATAGGAAATGACACTTTAAAATTATATAAAAGATTATGAAAGTTGCAATAATTGGAGCTAAAGGTATTCCTGCTAATTATGGAGGTTATGAAACATTTGCGGAGCAAGTGTCTATGGTTTTTAAACTAAATCATGAAGTATTAGTTGTAGGTGATGGGTCTAACAATTATCTAAAACCGGAATATAAAGGTATTCACATTTTAAATTCTCAATATATAAAATCTAAAAACCCTATTAAATTTTATCACGATTCATTAAAAATAGCAGATGATTGGGAGGCAGATGTAGCTATTATGTGTGGTATTGGTGGAGTTTTCTCTACACCTTGGTTCAGGAAGTCAAAAATGAAAATTTTTGTTAATCCTGATGGTCTTGGATTCAAAAGAGATAAATGGGTCTGGTGGAAGAAAATAGCCTTGTTTATTCAGTTTTTGTTTGGAGCTCTATTTTCAAAATACATAATTTGCGATTCGGTAGGGATTAGTGTTTTTTTTAAAAATAAATTTAATAGAACAAATAATGTTTTTGTAGCAGAATATGGATCTGATTTAAATTCTATCGAAAGCCGTAATGATTTTAATTGTGATGCTTATTTTGAGGAGCTAAAAATATCTAAAGATAATTATCTTTTGGTGGTGTCTCGATTAGAACCTGAAAATAATGTTGAAATAATTATAGAAGGCTTCTTGAAATCATCTCAAAGAATACCATTAATTATAGTTGGTAATACCAACACCATTCATGCAAAAGAACTAATAAAACTAGCCTCTGATAAAGTACGTTTCATTGAAGGCGTTTATAATCAAGATAAATTATCTGCTTTGAGATTCTATTGTAAAGCTTATTTTCATGGACACTCAGTTGGAGGTACAAATCCTTCGCTTTTAGAGGCAATGGGTTCAAACAATTTAACAATTGCACACGATAATGTGTTTAATCGTGAAGTTTTGGATAATAAGGCCTACTTTTTTACAAACGATAGTGAGGTAAAGACGATATTGGAAGCGATGGAAAGTGGTCTTAATGAGGACACTATTTTAAACTATAAAAGGGCAAGTATGCTTAGAATCCTGAATTATTATACTTGGGAAAATATTGCAAATAAATACATTGAAATTTTTAACTCTACGAACAATGACTAAGGTAAAACCCAATTTTTTGATTGTTGGCGCTGCTAAAGCAGGTACTACAGCATTATACTATTATTTAAAACAGCATAAGGATATCGGTTTTCCAGCTTTAAAAGAACCGAAGTATTTTTCAAGTTGTAATTTAAAATTTCCTCATAAGGGGATCGGAGATTCTTCGGTTGATAAATACGCTGTTAAAGATTGGGAAGAATATTTAGAATTATTTAAAGGGTTAGGAGGTCATAAAAGAGTGGGAGAGGCTAGTCCAGATTATCTGTTTTATCATGAGCAAACTGCTCCTTTGATTAAGGAAAAACTGGGTGATATTCCCATAATTATCATTTTAAGAAATCCAGTAAAAAGAGCATTTTCAGCTTACTCATATTTAAAAAGAGATAGTAGAGAAAAATTAGGGTTCAATGATGCATTGGAGGCTGAAGTAATGCGTACAAAAGAAAATTGGGATTTTATTTGGAGGTATAAGAAGGGTAGTGAATATGCAGATCAACTATTAACTTTTAAAAATAATTTCAGTAACGTTCATATCATTATTTTTGAAGAGTTTATAAAACACGGGTTGGAAGAAACGAATAAAGTTTTTGATTTTTTGGGGCTAAATAAATTAAGTACCATTAACGCAATGAAACATAACGTTTCGGGGCAACCCACTAATTGGTTAACAAAATTTATTTTGAGTCGGGATAACAATGTTTCTACGCGTTTAAGGGAGTTGGTAAAAAAAATTATACCTAGATCAGTTCTTGAAAAATTAAGTAATAGGAGTTTAAAGAAGATTGAAATGGCTGATAAAGATTATTTTATGTTTAAAGAGGAATTAACTAAAGATATTATTCGTACACAAGAGATTTTAAAAAGAACTATAGTAGAATGGAAATAAAAAATATATTAAAACTTGTGCCAATAGAAAACGTTTCTAGTTTTAATAGTGCTGATTGGAAAACGTACTTTAAAAATAATGAGCAAACAACGATTGCTCATAGTTTTTCTTTGGGATTGATATTGCAAAAAACTTATGGTTATTCTTTTGAGCCATACAAAATACTAAAGAATGATAAGGTTGTAGGCTTTGTTCCGTTCTGTCGGATTGGTAATAAACTTGTATCTATGCCTCATTTTTCATACGGAGGTATATTAGATGATATTATTGTTTCAAAGGAAGATTTAATGAGACTGTTTGAGCAGTTAAATAGCAATGATTTGGAGGTGAGGAGTTTTAATGTTTGTACTCCTTATTTTTCTGATGAAAAAGTTACTTGTTTTCTTAGGTTAAAACAGTCTTGTGAAGAACAAATGTCTGAATTTAAATCTAAACTAAGAAGTCAAATAAAAAAGGGAGTAAAAAACGGACTCCAATGTAAAATTGGTGGTAAAGAACTTCTTAGTGATTTTTATGATGTATATAGTCGTAATATGCATGATTTGGGCTCTCCAGTATTAACAAAATTATTTTTCAATAATTTAATCAATGATTATGAAGATGGCTTGGTTAATATTCATATGGTTTATTACAATGAAAAGCCTATTGGGACTAGCTTTGTAATTTCCTATTTTGATTTTATGGAAGTTTGTTGGGCATCAACACTTAGAAAATATAATTATTTACAACCTAATATGGTATTATATTGGGAAATGATTACTCATGCCATAAATACTAAAATGAAAGTATTCTCTTTCGGTAGGTGTACAAAAAATACAGGGACGCATAAGTTTAAAAAACAATGGGGTTGTGAGGATATTCAACTATACTTTAATTTTAGTAAAGAATATAAAGGAGATATTAAGAAAGCAAAATTTCTGATGAAGGTTTGGAGGAAAATCCCGTACAAATTAGCTTTGATTTTAGGGCCCTTTATAACGAAAAAAATTTACTAAGGCATAATCTTTTTGAATTTCGTATTTAAGAAATATATTATTATTAAATAAAAAGTATATGAATATATTAACATTTGATATAGAGGAGTGGTTTCATATTTTAGATAATGATTCCACTAAAACTGAAAAAGAATGGAATAATTTTCCTTCGAGAATTCATGAGAATATGGATCGAATATTTAGTATGTTGGAAAAAACAAATCAGAAAGCTTCTTTTTTTGTTTTGGGGTGGATTGCAGAAAAATATCCAGAAGTGGTAAGAAGTATTACTGACAAAGGTTATGAAATTGGTAGCCATACAAGCTATCATCAACTTGTTTATGAACAAACACCTAAAGATTTTCATAGTGATATTGAGCGATCAGTTAAAACGTTAGAAGATATATCGGGCAAAAAGGTAACTATGTTTCGTGCCCCAGGCTTTTCAATTACAGAATCAACTAAATGGGCCTTTGAAACTTTAATTGATTTAGGAATTGAAATTGATTCTTCAATATTTCCTGCAAATAGAGCCCATGGAGGTTTTAGTTCGTATGGAGAAGCTAAGCCATCTATTATTTCATTAGAAGGTGTTGAGATAAAAGAATTTCCAATAAATACGACTAAATACATGGGGAAGAATATTGTTTTTTCAGGTGGAGGTTATTTTCGCATAACGCCTTATCAAATAATAAAAAAATGGACTGAGAAGTCAGACTATATCATGACGTATTTTCACCCTAGGGATTTTGATCCAAAACAACCAGTAATCAAAGATTTACCTATTTCTAGAAAATTCAAATCCTACGTAGGCCTTAAATCTTGTGAATCTAAATTATTAAAGTGGATGGATCAATATGATTTTTTGGACATAAGTGAAGCCTCACAAGAAATTGATTGGAATGAAGTAAATCGAATAATATTGTAATTCCTTTCAGTCTTAAATTAAAATACTTACTTTTGCATTTAACAAAACTCTATGTTCACAGAAAACATTATCTTTAATATTATAGGATTATTTATAGGTAGTCTTATGTTATCCATTTATCTTGTGCCTAAGGTCAAGCGAATTGTGTATTCTAAACGATTAATGGATGAACCTAATAGTAGAAGTTCACATAAAAAATCAACTCCAAGTTTGGGTGGAATAGCTTTTTATATCATATTCATCTTAGGACTTTATTTCAACGATCAATTTGATGAATTTAATGTGTCTATGTCTATTTTACCTGGGGTTACACTTATGTTTTTTCTTGGTTTGAAGGATGATTTGGTAGCGTTAAGTTCACGTGTTAAATTTGGAGGGCAAATCTTAGCCTGTTTGTTTGTGTTGTTTCACTACAAATTTGAAATTGAGAGTTTTCATGGCTTTTTAGGAATATATACTATGCCTATTTGGGTTAGTATACCGTTGGCTTTATTGGTTATGATAACAATTATTAATGCGTATAATCTAGTGGACGGTATTGACGGTTTGGCAGCTTCAATTAGTACAGTTGCATTCACTTGTTTTGCGATTTATTTCTTCTGGGTTGGACGTTTATTTTTAGCGTTAACTGCAATATCTATGATTGGTGCATTGGTGGGTTTTTTGTTTTTTAACCTGTCAGAACGTAAAAAAATATTTATGGGTGACACAGGTTCTTTGGTTATTGGGTTTTTATTGGCCGTGTTTAGTATAAGGCTGTTAGCTCTTGAAGAAGGGTTGGCTCTTTTGCCATTTGATGCTGAGTACATTCCATTAGTGATGGGAACATTTATTTTTTTACCTCTATTTGACGTTATTCGGGTGTTTTCTGTTCGAATACTTCAAGGAAATAGTCCTTTTTCCCCAGATAGGAATCACATTCATCATATATTGATAGATAAATTAAAATGGTCGCATAGAAGAACTTCTTTTGCGATCTCTGGTTTGAGTTTTTTAATTGTTGTATGTTCTTTGGGTTTAATTATAATTGGCGTTGAGTTACTTGGTTTGGTATTGTTCTTATTGTTTGTTGTTCTTGTTTTAACACTCATATTGAATGTTTGGCGTCAATGGATTGTTGTTAATGTCGAAGTGGAAATAAATCAATAAAAAATGAGTCTATTTAATTGCCGTTACTAATGAATTGATAGGTGTAACGATTGATAACTCACAAAAATCAGAAATAAGTAGTCATTAAATTTCGATTGAAATAAATTTAATAACGAGAGGTTGTTTTACAATCTAATTTGGGCTAAAGTTTAATTAAATTAAAATAAATAAAAGTGAACAACAACAGTAATTTTGAAGAAATTGAAGAACAAAGAGATGTTAGAAACCTCTTGTTTAAGTACCTTGCTCATTGGAAATGGTTTGTTTTAAGCGGAATTACATTTAGTGTACTAGCTGTACTTTATGTGAGATATAAACAACCCATTTATGCTTCTCAAGCTACGGTACTTATTAAAGATGATGGTGGCGGAATGCCGGGTATGGAAATATTTGAGGATTTTGGTTTGTCTGGAGGGTCAAGTAATTTGGATAATGAAATTCAAATTTTGAAATCTAGAAAGTTAACGGAATCTGTTATCAAAAAATTGGAATTAAACAAAAGTTATATTTCTCGTGGCGAACGTAGTGGGTTTATTGCAGGTGAAATGTATGTAAAAAGTCCTATTCAAATAATACACGCTTCACATGATAGCTTATTGTATGCTGAGGAAACTAGCTTTGATTTAAGTGTTCAAGATGAATTTTCTTTTGAACTATCTGAATTAGATGGAGAAGAATTCGGAGTTATTAAATTTGGAGAAGAGATTAGTACATCAATTGGTTCTGTTACCATTAATAAGACTGAACTATTTGATGAAAATCATTTTGGATTAGAGTATGTCATTTTAATTACGCCACTAAATGAATCTATAACTGAACTTCAAGAAATTTTAAAGATTGATAGGATTAATAAGGATGCTGATATTTTGTTAATTAGTTTGAAAGGTTCGGTAATTCAGAAAAACAATGATATTATTAATGAATTGATTTTTCAGCATGAATTGGAAGGTGTCAAAGATCAAAATGAAATTACGGAGAATACACGTGACTTTATTAGGGAAAGAATGTTATTTATCAGTAGAGAATTGTCTGAAGTTGACAGTGCGAGTTCAACGTTTAAAACTGAAAATAACTTAATTGATGTTGGTTTAAATGCTAAATTATTATTGGAAAAAGAAAGTGAATTAGAGAAGTCAATTATAGAGACAAATATTCAATTGGAATTAGTTCGTTTTATGAATGAGTTAATTGATGAGAATAAAGGTGTCGAAAATTTGCTTCCAAGTAATTTAGGGTTTGAAGATCACTCAGTTGCTACAACTATCTTAAGTTATAATACTATGGTATTAGAGCGTAACCGTTTGTTGCAAGGGTCTTCTTTTCAAAATCCAAATGTATTAAAATTGGAGGGGCAGTTGATAAACATTAAAAAAAGTTTGCAAAGTAGTCTGCATAATATTGTGTCAACGGCAAATATGAAGTTGGAAGCTTTGAATTCTAAAGCGCGACAGTATGATTCAAAATTGGCTTCTATGCCTAGTTATGAAAAAGAGTATAGAGATATTTTTAGACAACAGCAAATAAAAGAGACATTGTATTTATACTTACTGGAGAAACGAGAAGAAAATGAAATTGCTTTGGTTGTTACCGTGGCTAACTCTAAAGTAATTGACAACGCTTATAGTGATGGAGAGCCGGTGTCTCCAAAGAAAAAAATTATTCTGCTGGGGGCACTACTTTTAGGATTTATATTGCCTATTGGTATTATTTATGTGATAGATTTATTAGATAACAAAGTGCATTCTACAGATGATTTAAATACCTATAGATTGCCTCATGTTGCTATTGTACCACTGAGTAAGGAGGGTATTAAGCTGGTAGCGTTGGATAATCCACGTTCGGTAATGTCAGAAGCTTTTCGAATTTTGAGGACTAATGTTTCATTTTTATTTACCGAGCAGAAAGCGAAGGGTAATACAATTTTGATTACTTCTACAATTGCGGCAGAAGGTAAAACCTCTGTTTCATTGAACTTAGCCCATTCATTAGCGTTAACCGGAAAAAAAACAGTTATTATAGGATTAGATCTAAGGGCGCCTAAGTTATTAGAGTATTTAGAATTACCCAAAGGAGGAAAAGGGGTTTCAGATTTCATTGTAAACCCTAACCTTTCAGCTGCTGATATTTCTTTCCCAGTGGAAGGAACTGAAAACTTATTTATGATTGGTTCTGGTACTACCCCTCCAAATCCAAGTGAATTATTAATGAAACCACGCTTACTGGAGCTACTGGAGCAAGTTAAAAAGGAGTATGATTATGTTATAGTGGATACTGCACCGGTTGGATTAGTAACAGATACGTTGGTTGTTGCTGATATAGCTGATGTGACATTATATATCGTAAGAGCTAATAAATTGGAAAAAGAGATGTTAAAATTACCATCCCGTTTATATGCTGAGAAGAAATTGAATAATATGTCCGTTGTGTTGAATGGTGTGGAAGGTAAAAATGGTACCTCATACGGATATGGTTACGGTTATGGTTACGGAGATGATTTTGAAAGTGACAATAAAAAATGGTGGAGAAAAGGGAAGTAATTCCTTCTTTGAAATAAAATTAAATAAAAAGT
>Ga0209291_1003113_pt1 | contig 12638 bp, 11 predicted proteins | sample GOMGulsemesocosm_FD_184633 | JGI IMG/M metagenome (GOLD analysis project Ga0209291, IMG submission 184633) | Methane-oxidizing microbial communities from mesocosms in the Gulf of Mexico - GOM9B Gulf of Mexico (SPAdes) (version 2) | ecosystem: Environmental > Aquatic > Marine > Cold seeps... | reverse complement strand
GTCTAGTTGTTGAATAGAAACATTTCTACTAGTTCCAATCTCTTTTTTCATTTCTGTCCAAATAGAATTTAGGAAAACAGAAATTTGTTCACGGTTGGCATCACTCATTTCTTGAGCTAAGTATGGTTCAACAGCACTTTTATATTTTCCGTGTCTGATAACTTCCATTTTAACACCATACTTTTCTTGAAAATTTTTGTAGTATAATATCTCTGTAGCTAACCCTTTAAAGTCTAAAGAGCCCACAGGGTTTAAGTAAACAGCATCAGCAACTGAATTTAAATAATAGTCTTTTTGACCAATAACATCACCATAAGCTAAAATGAATTTACCAGATTTTTTAAAGTCAAGTAAGGCATCTCTTAAAGCTTTGGTTTGAGCCATTCCTGCTTTTAGGTTATTGTTTACAATACTAATTCCTTTTATTTTATCATCAGTAGTGGCATATTTTATTGCATCAATTATATTGAATAATCCATTATGTTTTTTATTGCCTTTAAATAACTCATTCAGTTCTCCATAATCAAACTTACCCGCATAATCAGGCATTTTTTCATCTAAGTTTAATGCTAGTACAGAATTGTTTTTTATGGTAACTTTACTTTCACTTCCTCCGCCTATTGCAGCCCCGATTATGATAAGAAAGAAAAAGCAAAATCCTATAAAAACTCCAATTCCTACAACTGTAGATAAAACTCTTTTTAAAAAATTCATTTATATATATTTAAGGTTATTGTCCTAAAAAGGACGTTTTAAGATTAAAATTTCTGTAGTTTTGTGTAGTATCAATTAAAACCCAAAATTACACAGTTAAATTGTTTCTTTACTAAAGTAATTCAACTTATTTACGCGTGTTTTGAGATTTAATTAGTAGAACCACAACATTTGTTAAATAGTAAGTCTGTTTTTTATTGAATTTGTTACAAAAAATATTTATTTCTTTAGGAACCAATGAAGGTGATCGATTGCAAAATTTGCAAAAGACTATTGATGTATTGTACGAAGAAGTTGGAAACATCCTTACTATATCTCCCATATATGAAACAAGTTCATGGGGATTTGAGTCGGAAGATTTTTTAAATTGTTGTGTATGCTTAACTTCGAGTTTGTCTCCTCAAGATCTGTTAAATACGTTTAAAAGAATTGAAAAATCTTTTGGAAGAAAAGATAAAACAGGGGATTCATACCAAGCGAGAGTCATTGATATTGATATTCTTTTTTATGAGAATGAGATAGTTGAGGGTGAAAATCTACAAATTCCGCATATAGCATTAGCAGAAAGGAAATTTGTATTACAGCCATTAGCTGATATTGTGCCAAATTATACCCATCCGATACTTAACAGAACAATAGAAGAATTATTAAGGCTTTGTACTGATGTAAGTGAAGTGATGTTGTTTTCCGAGAAATTAGATAATCCGTTTGATATTCATGCGTTTTCGAAGTTTAGTTTTATTGCAATAGAAGGTAATATAGGTAGTGGTAAAACTACTTTAGCGAAAATGATAGCACAAGATTTTAATGCGAAGTTTATCTTGGAACGTTTTGCTGACAATGCTTTTTTGCCAAAATTTTATGAAGACCAATCACGTTTTGCATTTCCGTTAGAAATGAGCTTTTTGGCAGATAGGTACAAGCAATTATTGGATGATATTTCTCAATATGATTTATTTAAAGAGTTTGTCGTAGCAGATTATCATATTTCAAAATCGTTGACCTTTGCGAAAGTAACTTTACCAGAAGACGAATTTGCACTGTATCGTAAGTTTTTTAATGTAATTTATAAGGATATGCATCAGCCAGATGTGTATGTGTACTTATATCAAAATACAGAAAGGTTACTTAAAAATATTGAGAAACGAGGTAGAGATTACGAAAAGAATATTCAACCCGATTATTTAGAGAAAATCAATAAAGGTTATTTAGAGTTTATCAAATCTCAGCCAAACTTAAATGCGAAAATAATTGATGTGTCTGAATTAGATTTTGTTGAAAACCGAAAAGATTACTTGGTGGTTTTGAAACAGTTTTTAGATTAATTTCTTAATCTTCCCTAATAAATCCCAAAGTACTACACCACAGGTAACTGAGATGTTTAAAGAGTGTTTTGTCCCTAATTGTGGAATTTCTATACAAGCATCAGAAGCAGAAACAACTTCTTGTTGTACTCCTTTTACTTCATTACCCATAATAATTGCCATTTTTTGGTTATTAGGAGGAGTGAATTTATTTAATAAGATTGAATTTTCAGCTTGTTCAATACTGGCAACATAAACACCATCTGCTTGTAATTGTTTAATGACAGTTAGGGTGTCTTTTGCATATTCCCAATTTACAGAATCTGTAGCGCCTAAGGCAGTACGTTGAATGTCCTTATTAGGAGGGATGGCTGTGATACCGCACAAATATATTTTTTCAATTAAAAATGCATCACTAGAACGAAATACAGACCCTACATTATTGCTACTTCTAATGTTGTCTAAAATGACAATAATAGGTGTTTTATGGGCTTCTTTAAATTCAGATACCGAAATTCTGTTTAGTTCGTTGTTTTTTAACTTTCTCAAAATATATATATTTATGATTACAAAAGTCAATAAAATATACCACAAAAAAAAGCACTCATGTGAGTGCTTTTTAATATTATGCTTAAAATGTATTTATTTTACAGCTACTGCTGGTTTAACCGGCTTTTTTAAAGTTACCTTTTTTGCATCAGGGTTTGCTAATACTTTTCCTTTAATCTTTACGATTTTTGTAGGAAAGTTTACTGCGTTTGAAGTAACAGTGATACTTTTAGAAAAAGGCTGATTTGCTCTTTTAGTATCATATTTTACTTTCATGATTCCAGTTTTACCAGGTAAAATTGGCTCAGAAGGTTTTGTAGGTACAGTACATCCACAAGATCCTTTAGTACGTGTAATTACTAATGGAGCATCTCCAATATTTTTAATTACAAATTCACGTTCTCCGTTTGAAGCATATGCAACTTCTCCGTAATCAATTACTTCTTTATCAAATTCAATTTGTGCTCCTTTAAGTTCTCCTTTTTTTGAAGCTTCTTGAGCGTTAACTGTAGCTCCTGTAAATAAAGCAATTGCAAATACGAATGTTATTAGTTTTTTCATGATAATTTAAATTAATTTATTTTGATCTATTGTTATTCAATAGTTGTGCCAAAAAACTTGGATTTCAAAAATACTAAATATTCAAAGAATATAAAAAGTTATAGTAATTTAATTAAATTCGCACTATAATAGTTAATAACCTAATTTTAGGTACATAAGGTATAAATTAGCTGTGCTGTTTTCTTTTCGAACAGAGTTTATAACATCATATCTATATTATAGAATTTAAAATAAATCACATTGGCAAAAAAAGCAACGAAAGAGAAAAAAGTAACCCCGTTAATGCAGCAATACAATACCATTAAGAGGAAATACCCTGATGCAATGTTATTGTTTCGTGTTGGCGATTTTTACGAAACTTTTGGCGAAGATGCCATAAAAAGTGCACAGATTTTAGGTATAACATTAACCTATAGAAACAATGGTGGTGATAAGTTAGAGTTAGCGGGTTTTCCGCATCATTCTATAAATACGTATTTACCAAAATTAGTGAAAGCTGGCTTACGTGTTGCTATTTGTGATCAATTAGAAGATCCTAAGCAAACAAAAACGATTGTTAAGCGTGGAGTTACGGAATTGGTTACTCCAGGAGTAGCTTTAAATGATGAGGTGTTACAGTCTAAAACGAATAATTTTTTATGTGCGTTGCAGTTTGGTAAAAAAAACATAGGTGTTGCTTTTTTAGATGTTTCTACAGGAGAGTTTTTAGTATCCGAAGGAAATCAGGAATATATTGATAAGTTGTTGCAAAATTTTAATCCAAGTGAAGTTTTAGTACCTAAAAATAAAAAGCAAATTTTTAAGGATACTTTTGGAACTAATTACCATTCGTTTTATTTAGAAGATTGGATTTATAAGCATGATTATGCTAACGAGGTATTAACCAATCATTTTAAAACAAATTCTTTAAAGGGTTTTGGGATTACTCAATTAGAAGAAGGGGTTGTAGCTTCTGGGGCAATTTTATACTATTTATCCGAAACACAGCATAATAAGCTAGAACACATAACTGGGATTAATCGTATTGCTGAAGATGAATATGTATGGATGGATCGCTTTACAGTTCGCAATTTAGAATTGTATGGTTCACAATCGGTAAATGCTGTAACATTGTTGGATGTTATTGATAAAACTGTATCGCCAATGGGTGGACGAATGTTAAAACGTTGGTTGGCATTGCCGTTAAAAAACAAGCAAAAAATACAACAGCGTCATCAAGTAGTTTCTTATTTATTAGAAGACACTGCTTCGTTTGATGTTATTCAGAATAATATAAAACAAATAGGCGATTTAGAACGTTTAATTTCTAAAGTTGCAACTCATAAAATAAGTCCACGAGAAGTCATTCAGCTTAAAAATTCTTTAGAAGCAATTGCTCCTGTAAAAGAATTGACAAGTAAAAGTAAAAATGAAGCTTTAAAAATAATTGGAGATAATTTACACGGATGCGATTTGTTACGTAGTAAAATAATAGAAACGCTAAATGAAGAAGCGCCAGTAAATATTATAAAAGGAAACGCTATAGCTACAGGTTTTTCGAATGAATTAGATGAGTATAGAAGTTTAGCGTACTCTGGTAAAGATTATTTAGCTAAAATGTTAGAAAGGGAAACTGCAGCAACAGGAATATCTTCTTTAAAAATAGCTTCTAATAATGTATTCGGGTATTATATTGAGGTTAGAAATACACATAAAGATAAAGTTCCAGCATCGTGGATTAGAAAACAAACCTTAGTAAACGCAGAACGTTATATTACTGAAGAACTAAAAGAATATGAAGTAAAAATATTAGGAGCCGAAGAAAAAATAGGTATCTTAGAACAGCAATTATTTGCCGATTTAGTACAATGGATTTCTAATTATATACAATCGGTACAACAAAATGCAAATTTAATAGCGCAGTTAGACTGTTTATGTTCTTACACAGATTTAGCAAAAACGAATAATTATGTGCTGCCTGTTATAGATGAATCTTATGTATTAGATATTAAAAACGGACGTCACCCTGTAATAGAAAAGCAATTGCCAATTGGTGATACTTATATAGCCAATGATGTGTCTTTAGATAAAGATACGCAGCAAATGATTATGATTACCGGACCAAATATGTCTGGTAAATCGGCTATTCTACGTCAAACAGCTTTAATAGTGTTATTAGCACAAATGGGAAGTTTTGTTCCTGCTGATAGCGCACATATAGGCTTAGTAGATAAAATTTTTACACGTGTAGGAGCAAGTGATAATATATCAATGGGAGAATCTACTTTTATGGTAGAAATGAATGAAACCGCCTCTATATTAAATAATTTATCTGATAGAAGTTTGGTGTTATTAGATGAAATTGGGCGTGGTACCAGTACATATGATGGCGTTTCTATAGCCTGGGCAATTTCAGAATATTTACATGAACATCCTGCAAAAGCAAAAACATTATTCGCAACGCATTATCATGAGTTGAACGAAATGACTGAAACCTTTACACGTATTAAGAACTTTAATGTATCGGTAAAAGAAACTAAAAATGATGTGTTGTTTCTACGTAAATTAGTAGCAGGAGGAAGTCATCATAGTTTTGGAATTCACGTTGCTAAAATGGCGGGAATGCCACAACAAGTAATTAGGAAAGCGAATAAAATATTGAAGAAGTTAGAAAAATCGCATTCTTCAGAAGAGCTTACTGATAACTTAAATGAAGTACAGGATGAAATGCAATTAAGCTTTTTTAATCTTGATGATCCATTATTAGCTAATTTAAAAGAAGAAATAATACATACTGATATTGATACACTTACCCCTATTGAAGCTTTAATGAAGTTGAATGAAATTAAGCGAATGTTAGTAAAATAATCCTTTCATCGAGTTTTTAATCGTTAAAAATTGAATTTCAACGAATTATGTTTTTTCTTCTGTTGTGAAAATGTCTTTTTTTGTTGTGAAATGATTTTTTTTATATATATTTAGAGTCTCCAGAAAAACATAGCTAAGTAATTAATAGTAAAACAGTTATGTTATGAAGAAAGTATTTTTGTTATTTGTTGCCAGCTTTTTATTCTTGTCATGTAGTAGTGATGATGAAGCGGTAATAGCAGCCTCGATTACGGAAGGAGATGTTGTAGGAAAATGGGAAGTTGCTCACCTTGAAAAAAATTCAGGTGATACTACAGAAAAATTAAGAGGGTTCGTATTTGAGTTCAAATCGAATAAAGAGTTATTGATTACAAATGAATCAAAATCATTTGCTATTGAAGGATCATGGAGTGTATTAGAAATTAAAAGAGGATTACAAATATTAATTCCTACAAAAGAAGCTCCTTTACGTATGTTTCATAATGAATGGGATGTAAACTCTTTATCTAATTTAAATATTTCGTTATCAGGGCTAAGTAATGATCTTAACGGAAATATGGAACATATAAATTTTGAAAAGTTATAATTGAATAGTCCAATATTGAATGTCCTTTACGGATAATTAAAAGCTCAAAATATTAGTTTTGAGCTTTTTTATTAGTTTTTAAGTATTCCAAAACTTTTAAAGTTGCCCCTGAGTTATTTTTAATATACCTGTTATTTATTAATCCAGTGGTTTGTTTGAATTCAGGTGATGTTATAAGTTTATTAATAATTATTCCGTAAGACTCTTTGTCTGAAATAGAAAGAACCCCTTTTTCGAATACTAAATCTACTGCTTCTTGAAATTTTTGATATTTAGGACCAATAATTACAGGTATTCCAAACACAGCAGGTTCAAGTGTATTATGTAAGCCAGTATTAAAGGCACCGCCTACAAAAGCAATATCTGCATAACTATATATTTTAGTAAGTAAACCAATTGTATCAATTATGAGTACGTCATAATCGGCTATATTTTTATCATTTATTTCAGAATATAGAAGAACAGATTTGGTTATTGAATTTTTTAATTTTTTAATCTTATGTGGTTTGATATCATGTGGCGCAATAATGTGCTTGATATTTTCTGAATTGTTTAAATAATTCAGATATATTGCTTCGTCATCTTCCCATGAACTTCCATATACTATGGTGATTTTATCTTGTTTAAATTTTCCGACAAAATCCAATTGATTGTCACGAGTTAGGATTTCAGAAACTCTATCAAAACGTGTGTCACCTGCTACAGTTACATTCATGAAACTTATAGCGTTTAATAACTTTTTAGAGTTTTCATTTTGAACAAAAAAATGAGCAAATGTCTGTAACGATTTACGCATCCCTTTCCCAAAGGGTTTAAAGAATATCTGATTTTCTCTGAAAATTCCTGAAACTAATACGGTTTTAATATTTCTCTTTTTGAGTTCATTTAAATAATTAGGCCAAAACTCATACTTCACAAAAATGGCAAGATCAGGGTTTATAGCGTTTAAAAAACGGTTCGCATTTTTTTTAGTATCCAAAGGTAAATAGACGACACAATCAGCAACTGTACTGTTTTTTTTTACTTCATATCCAGATGGTGAAAAAAAACTCACTACAATTTTATGTGTTGGATATGCTGTTTTTAGTTTTTCAATAATAGGCAACCCTTGTTCAAATTCACCTAAAGAAGCGGTGTGAATCCAAATAGTTTTATCTGTTTTTGAAATGCTTTTTTCTAATTGTTTAAAAACGGTTTTTCTACCGTTAACAAAAAGTTTTATTTTCGGGTTAAATAGCGCAATTCCTTTTAAAAATAAACCAGCTATATGTGTTAGTATGTTATAAATAAAAAGCAATGGAATGGTATTGAAATTAATCTTTAGCTAAAATACATTTCTTAACTCAAATTCAATACATAAACAAATTGGTTTTTGTATTTTTGATCAAAGTTAACGAAGAACGTATACAATGAAAAAGATTCAAATGGTAGACCTTAAAGGTCAATACGAAAAAATAAAAGAAGAAGTTAATACATCAATATTAAATGTGTTAGATTCTACAGCATATATAAACGGACCTGAAGTAAAAGGGTTTCAGTCAGAATTAGAAGCTTATTTGGATGTAAAACATGTTATACCTTGTGCAAACGGAACTGATGCGTTACAAATAGCTATGATGGGTCTTGGTTTAAAACCAGGTGATGAAGTGATAACTGCGGATTTTACTTTTGCAGCTACAGTTGAGGTAATAGCTTTATTAGGATTAACCCCAGTTTTAGTTGATGTTAATCCAGATGATTTTAATATAGATGTTGCTGCTATTGAAAAAGCAATTACACCAAAAACAAAAGCCATTGTACCAGTACACTTATTTGGGCAATGTGCTAATATGGATGCAATAATGGAGTTGGCTGAAAAGCATAACTTATTTGTTATAGAAGATAATGCGCAAGCAATTGGAGCGGATTATGCATCTGCTAATGGAACTAAAAAGAAAGCAGGAACAATAGGGCATGTAGCTTCAACGTCATTTTTTCCTTCTAAGAATTTAGGATGTTATGGTGATGGTGGTGCTATTTTTACAAACGATGATGAGTTAGCGCATATTATTCGAGGAATCGTAAACCACGGTATGTATAAAAGATATCATCATGATGTTGTAGGTGTTAACTCTCGTTTAGATTCTATTCAAGCAGCGGTTTTAAGGGCAAAATTAAAAAACTTAGGTGATTATAGTACTGCAAGGCAGTTAGCGGCATCTAAATATGATAAAGCTTTTTCAGCTATTGATTGTGTTACAACACCTGTTCGTAATGGAGATCATGTATTTCACCAGTATACCTTAAAAATAAAAGGTGTAGATAGAGATGGGTTGGCTCAGTTTTTAAATGACAATGATATTCCTTGTGGTGTGTATTATCCAATTCCTTTACATAGTCAAAAGGCTTATGCTGATGAGCGTTATAATGAAGCTGATTTTCCAGTAACAAATCAACTGATAAAAGAAGTGATATCATTGCCTATGCATACTGAATTAGATGATGAACAAATTGAGTTCATTACTTCAAAAGTGATTGAGTTTGTGAATAGATAAATCAAAATTCTCGAGGAATTAAACCCACTGATGGGATTAAATAATTGAAAAATTCAAAGATTGAAAGAGAAGTTGTTCAATCTTTGAATCGTTAAATATTTGAGTTTTATTATGAAAATACTTGTAACTGGAGGTCTTGGTTTTATAGGCTCACATACCGTTGTTGAATTGCAACAAAAAGGATATGAAGTTGTTGTTGTAGATAACTTATCAAATTCTACATTATCTGTTTTAGACGGGATAGAAAAAATTACGGGCATGCGTCCTTTTTTCGAACGATTAGATTTGCGTGATAAATCAGCTGTATTTTCTTTTTTTGAAGTTCATCAAGATATTTCAGGGGTAATTCATTTTGCAGCGAGTAAAGCTGTAGGTGAAAGTGTTGAAGACCCATTGTTATATTATGAAAATAATATAGCAACTTTGGTATATGTATTACAAGCATTAGAAAAGTACCAAATACCAAATTTTATTTTCAGTAGTTCTTGTACTGTTTATGGTCAAGCTGATGAGTTGCCAATTACAGAAAATGCACCAGTGAAAATAGCAGAGTCTCCTTACGGAAATACTAAGCAAATAGGGGAAGAAATAATACAAGATACATGTAAAATATCTCAACAATTAAAAGCTATTGCGTTACGATATTTCAACCCAATTGGAGCACACCCTTCAGCTGAATTAGGAGAGCTTCCTATTGGAGTTCCTCAAAATTTAGTACCCTACATCACTCAAACAGGAATTGGAATTAGAAAACAATTATCTGTATTTGGAAATGATTACCCAACGGTAGATGGTACTTGCGTTAGGGATTATATACATGTTGTAGATTTAGCAAAGGCACATGTTGTTTCAATTGAACGGTTAATTAATAACAGTAATGTTGATAATTATGAAACCTTTAATATTGGTACTGGGAAGGGAAGTACTGTTTTAGAAGTAATACAATCATTTGAACGTGTTTCTCAAACTTCGTTAAATTATAGTTTTGCACCAAGAAGAACTGGTGATATAATTTCAGCTTACGCAGATACTACAAAAGTAACTTCTGAATTAGGCTGGAAAGCGAAATCTACTTTAGATGACGCAATGCGTTCTGCTTGGGACTGGGAGGTTAAAATTAAAAAACAATAATACAACATACTAAATAGTAGTTTATTACGTTATAAATGTAAACAAGCCCCATTTGATGCATCTGTTCTTAAGAAAATTACCTTACCTACTTATGTGTGTTATTGGGCTTATTGTGTGCGTTCAATGTACGAATAAGCATACAGCACAATTAGATTTTCCTAAGAACAGATGGTATCAATCCGATGTGTTGTCGTTAGATTTTAATAATACATCTTCCAATAAGTTACATTCAATTCAATTCAATATTAGTTATATACACGGATTTCAATTTCCAGAAATTCCATTGGAAGTATATATCACTTCACCATTACATCAAATTGAAAAAAATCCTTTTTCATTGCAGCTATTAGATGAAAACGGAACTGAATTAGGTGATTGTGTTGGTGATTATTGTGATTTAAAATCCATAATCATAAAAGATTATAATTTTACAGAGCAAGGTATTTATAAAATAAAAGTATTGCATACGTTTGAACATAATTATCTTCCAAACGTATTGTCTGTAGCTGTTCAGGTAGATTAAATTTCTTTTTTATTACTGCTTTCTTAGGTGTTACTAAATTAGTAATACATAATTTTCTTATGTAAAAATTTTGATACATAAGAAAACAATGTATATTTGAATTATGCATAAGAGAAGTTTATAAACAAATACTATTAATTTAAAACACATTAATTATGAAAAAGAGAACTTATATCATCGCATTTTTAACATTTTTTTCTTTCGGAATTGGAACTATGTTTGAGTTTTTCCATTGGCCATACAGAGGATTTATAATGTTTGCAGGATTTTTATTGTTAAACTTTGGGTTATTGCCATCTTTCTTTATGGATAAGTATAAAGGAACTTTAGCTAGTGATTAACCAAATAGTATCTACTATCTGGCTTATCATATTACATGGCGAGCTAGGTAGAGATATTTAAACAATTTAAAATGATGTTAAAAATAATAACGTTTTGTCTGTGTACTTTTTTAAACTTTTGTTTTGCTCAAAAAAGTAGCCCAGTTGATAAAGAAATAGATTCATTATTTAATTTTATAGATAAGAATGAGCCTGGAGTAACTATAGGGATTGTTCAAAATGGAGTATTGATATATTCATATCAAAGAGGAATGGCGAATTTAGAATATGATGTGCCATTTAATAAAAATACGATTTTTGGACTCGCTTCAATAACAAAACAAATCACCTCAGCATGTATAGGGGTTTTAGAACATAAAGGGATGCTTGATGTTAATGATGATGTTAGGAAATACATACCAGAGTTACCTGATTATGGGTATTCTATAAAAATTAAACACTTATTAAACCATACCAGTGGATTAAGGAATCACAACGTGCTTTTAAATTTGCAAGGTTTTGATTATGATCATATGGGATATACTAATAAAAGTATAGAAAAATTGATTTTTAGTCAAAAAGGAGTAAATAATATTTCTGGTGAAAAAATATTATATGCAAACTCAAACTATGTACTCCTTGCTTTAATAGTTAAGCGAGTTTCAGGAAATAAAATTGATGTTTTTGCTAAAGAGGAATTATTTGATCCTTTAGGTATGGAGCACACATTTTATAAAAGTTACTTAGAGCAGATAATCAAAAATAGAGCATATTCCTATTATAAGGAAGGAAAGGAGTTTAAGCAACCAAAGTCTTTAACGCATTGTATTGGAGCAGGTGGAGTAGGTAGTACTATAGCCGATATGGCTAAGTGGTCAAATTTATTTACGGACCAGAGTTCGAAATTTTTTTATTTATCAGAATTTATAACAACTCAGGAGGTTTTGAATAACGGAGATCAAATGAAATATGCAAGAGGGGTGTTTGTGTCACCTTATAAAGGATATAAAACCATTAACCATAGTGGTAGAGATTTAGGAATGCGATCTCAGTTGATATGTTTGCCTGATGAAAAATTAGCAGTTATATTATTTTCTAATTCTGAAGAAGTTAATGCAGTTAATTTATCATATAAGGTTATTGATTTGTTTTTGGAACCGAAAGAAGATATAACAGAAGAAAAAGAGTATTATGCTCATTCTTCTGCTGAATTGAAAGGGTTAGAGGGGAATTACCAAGAAATCAATAGTGATTTAGGAATGAAGATATTTATAGAGGATAATGTGTTAAAAGCGAAAAGTAGTTTTGGAAGAAAGCCAATTCCTCTAAAAGAAGTAACAAAAAATAAATTTCATAGAGCTCAAAATTCAAGTGTTGGTTATCAGTTTTTTAACAATGAAAATAAGGAGTGTGATTTGGCAGTAGATTTTGGAGGAGCGAAGTTTTATTTTGAAAGAGTAAAGTTGCAAAACCCTGAATTGGTTAATTTGAATGATTTTATAGGGACGTATTATTCAGAGGAATTGGATGTAACATATCAATTGTTTACCGAAAACAGAAAACTCTTTC
>Ga0209291_1003112_pt1 | contig 12642 bp, 10 predicted proteins | sample GOMGulsemesocosm_FD_184633 | JGI IMG/M metagenome (GOLD analysis project Ga0209291, IMG submission 184633) | Methane-oxidizing microbial communities from mesocosms in the Gulf of Mexico - GOM9B Gulf of Mexico (SPAdes) (version 2) | ecosystem: Environmental > Aquatic > Marine > Cold seeps... | reverse complement strand
GTTTCTCTATGGCATTGATCCTCTTTTCTGCGATTCGTGAGCGTGTGGCAATGGCCGATGTTCCCGCCCCTTTTAAAGGCTCTGCCATAGGCATGGTAACCGCCGGACTAATGTCTTTAGCCTTTTTAGGCTTCACAGGCCTCGTCAGCATTTAACGGAGATAACATGAGCACCATATTTATCGCCGTGATTGTCTTACTGATCTTGGCAACAATTTTCGGTTTGATTTTAGGCTTTTCATCCATCAAGTTTAAGGTGGAAGGCAACCCTATTGTCGATCAAATTGATGAACTACTACCACAGACACAATGCGGGCAGTGCGGACATCCGGGCTGTCGTCCTTACGCTCAAAGTATTGCCGATGGTGAGGCTATCAACAAGTGCCCTCCTGGCGGCCAAGCGACGATAGAAGCACTCGCGGGCTTACTTGATCTTGAAGTACTAGAACTCGATGGTGAGCACGAAGAAAACCCCATCAAAACAATTGCCTATATTCGCGAAGATGAATGTATTGGCTGTACTAAGTGCATACAAGCTTGTCCTGTTGATGCCATTTTAGGCGCAGCAAAACAGATGCACACTGTCATAGCAGATGAGTGCACTGGCTGTGATTTGTGCGTTGCTCCCTGCCCGGTTGATTGCATTGACATGTTGCCTATCGCTGAAACTATTGGCACTTGGAAATGGGAGCCTCCAGCTGCACAGCCTTTCAATCAATTTTCGCAACAGCTTATCGCCACCGATAAACGTCCAGTTGCACAGCGAGAGTCTTAATGGGTAAAGTATTTGCATTTCACGGTGGCATCCACCCCCCTGAGAACAAACATCAGTCTTCGCAATCGGACATTATTAAAGCGCCATTGGCCAAAGTTTTAAACGTCCCTGTACAGCAACACATTGGAGCACCGGCAAAGATTTGCGTCGGTATTGGCGATAAAGTACTCAAAGGCCAGCGCATTGCCAATGCACAAGGCAAGTTTAGCGTCGCTGTTCACGCGCCATCGTCGGGAATCATCGCGGCCATAGGCGAGCACCCAGTACCACATCCATCAGGCATGAATGCGTTATGCATCAGTATTGAAACTGACGGTCTTGATCAATGGATCGAACACACAGGCCTGGATGATTTTAGAGCAATACCCAAACCAGAGCTGATCGATTACATTCGCGATCGCGGTATAGCAGGCATGGGCGGCGCAGGTTTTCCCACTGCCGTGAAACTACACTTAGGCGATGATCATATCGTTAACACGTTAATTATCAATGCTGCAGAGTGCGAGCCCTACATTACTGCTGATGACCTGCTAATGCGCGAGCGAGCAACACAGATCATCAGCGGCATCAATATTTTGCAACACCTGATAGAACCCAGCCACGTCATCATCGGCATTGAAGACAATAAACCGCAGGCGATAAGAGCGCTAGAAGAAGCTATAGCCGACACTAAATACAATATTCATGTCGTCAGCGTCCCTACAAAATACCCCTCTGGTGGCGAGAAGCAGCTGATTAAATTACTCACCAATGTTGAAGTGCCCAGTGGCGGAATTCCCGCTGACGTCGGCATTGTCTGTCAAAATATCGGCACCGTTTACGCGCTCAATAACGCCGTACGCACCGGCGAATCCCTTATTAGCCGCATTGTTACTGTGACCGGTGAAGGTGTTAGTAAACCACAAAACTACGAGACATTAATTGGCACGCCTTTTTCTGCGATACTCGATGCCGCAGGTTACAAGCCCCATACGACAGCGCGCTTAATAATCGGTGGACCGATGATGGGCTATAGCATTAATGATACAGCGATCCCTGTGGTTAAAACCTCCAATTGTATCATTGCGGCAAGTTCGAAAGAGATGCCTGCACCTGAGCCTGCCCAAGCTTGCATCCGCTGCGGCATGTGCGAACAAGTCTGCCCTGCTCAATTACTGCCCCAGCAACTACATTGGTATGCTAAAAGCCAAGAGTACGATAAAGCCCAACAGCACAATCTATTTGATTGCATTGAGTGCGGAGCATGTTCTTACGTATGCCCAAGTAACATACCGTTAGTGCAATACTATCGTCACGCAAAAACCTCGATACGCGAAGAGCAGCAAGAAAGACGTAAATCTGATTTAGCACGTGAACGCTTTGAAGCGAAACAAAGACGCGAGCAACGCGACATTGATGAAAAAGCCGCTAAGCGAAAAGCCCGTGCAGAGCAAGCAGCCAAAGCACAAGCTGCAAAGAAACAGCCAAGCAAAGCCGTTCTCGCTAACAATACCGCAAGCGATCAAACTGCGGCGCCTGATGCCAAAAAGCTGAAAATAGCGGCCTCACAGGCTGCCACTATGCTGAAGAAAGCACAGCAAGCACTTAAAGGTGCCCAAGAAAAAGGTCAACCAGGCATTGAACAACTGCATGCCACCGTTGAACTGCTGACAAAAGAGGCGAGCAAAGCCACCAAAGCTTTCGAAATAGCAGATCCAAGCGCACAGGCAAAGTCTCTTTCTGCTAGCGTTAAGAGTACAACTGTCAGCACAGAAAGTAATATTGATACGAAAAAGCTCAAAACAGCCGCCGCGATTGCCCGCACCAAATACAAAAAAGCACACTCTCAGTACCAACTACTGGTCGCTAATAATGAGCATGAAAGTAATGCGGGACTCGAGCTAAAAGCACAGCTAAATGACTTAGAGCAACGCAGTAATGATACCGAACGAGCTTTCGTCAATGCCAAGCCTGCCACTAATACATCCGATAGCGAGCAACTTCAGAGTAATTACGATAAAGCTCACAAGACATACAATAAAGCACTTGAAGCGCTCGAAAAAGCCGAACGCGACAGCAGCCCCGCAGCCCCTAAAATGCGCGACAGTATCGCAAAACTCAAAGACAAACTAAGCAACGCAAAAAATGCTCTAGACGCCCAAGGCCCCGAACCTGCACAAACCAATATTGCATCGACATCGCATTCAGATAACGAAAAAGCCAAACAGCGCTACGAAAAAGCACTGCAAAGCGTAGAAAAAGCAGAGAGTGACAACAATCCAGCCGCCGCTAAAATGCGTGAAGCACTAGCTAAACTTAAAGCAAAACTTGATGTAACTGATGCCGCTACTGCAAATAGCCCTACAGCTACAGCCGCCTCAACAACCAAAAATGATGTTACCGATACTCAGTTGCAGCAAGATTTTGATAAAGCCAAGCTCAGATACGAGAAAGCTGTAGCGGCATTTGAGAAAGCAAAAGCGGATGAAAACCCAGCTGCCGAACGCATGCAAGCAGGCGTTGACAAACTCAAAGCGAAACTCGATAACACAGAGCAAGCTTTAGGCCAAACACCTGCGACTAGCACTACAACCCCAGCAGTTAGCGTCAACGTCGATGGCGAGCAGTTACAACAAGACTTTGACAAAGCCAAGCTCAGATACGAAAAAGCTTTAGCAGCGCTAGAGAAAGCACAAGCGGATGAAAACCCAGCTGCCGAGCGCATGCAAGCAGGTGTCGATAAACTCAAGGCGAAACTCGATAACGCGGAACACGCTTTAGGCCAGACACCTGCGACTAGCACTACAACACCAGCAGCAGTTATCAGCAACGTCGATGGCGAACAACTGCAACAAGATTTTGACAAAGCCAAGCTCAGATACGAGAAAGCTTTAACAGCGCTAGAGAAAGCACAAGCGGATGAAAATCCTGCTGCCGAACGCATGAAAGCAGGTATCGATAAACTCAAGGCGAAACTCGACAACGCGGAACACGCTTTAGGCCAGACACCTGCTACTAGCACTGCAACACCAGCAGCAGTTATCAGCAACGTCGATGGCGAACAACTGCAACAAGATTTTGACAAAGCCAAGCTCAGATACGAGAAAGCTTTAACAGCGCTAGAGAAAGCACAAGCGGATGAAAACCCTGCTGCCGAGCGAATGCAAGCAGGAGTCGATAAACTCAAGGCGAAATTCGATAACGCAGAACACGCTTTAGGCCAGACACCTGCTACTAGCACTGCAGCAGCAGTTATCAGCAACATCGATGGCGAACAACTGCAACAAGACTTTGATAAAGCCAAGCTCAGATACGAGAAAGCTTTAACAGCGCTAGAGAAAGCGCAAGCAGATGAAAATCCTGCAGCGCAACGCATGCAAGCAGGTGTTGACAAGCTCAAAGCTAAAGCTGATGGGGCACAAATAGCCTTGAACAGCGCTTTATCTCAGTTACCAATGAACAGTAAAGAAGAGCAGGAATAATCCATGGCATTCATCAAGATCAGCTCACCGCACGTAGCGCGCCCAACCAAGACCGCCGACATCATGCGCTTGGTTATTATTGCGACGATACCTGGCTTTATAGCAATGACGTTTTTCTTTGGCTGGGGAACACTGATCAACACTGCATTGGCAATCATCGTCGCGCTTATTTGCGAGGCGAGCTGCATTAAATTGCGCAAACGCCCGGTACTTTTTTTCCTGAAAGATAACAGCGCAATACTGACTGCTATTTTACTTGCTCTCGCGCTACCTCCTTTTGCACCTTGGTGGGTCACCGTCACAGCCGTGTTTGTCGCAATTGTACTCGCTAAACAATTATACGGCGGACTAGGACAAAATCCCTTCAACCCAGCAATGGTCGGCTATGCTTTAGTACTTATCTCGTTCCCCGTTGAAATGACACGCTGGACCAGCCCATTTGAACTCAGTGGTGGCAACTGGAACATATTAGGCTTTAGCGACACCCTTAGGGTTATTTTTGTCGGCTGGAGCGAAACCACTGCAGCTTTTGCTCATATTGATAGCTTCTCAGGTGCTACACCCTTAGACACCTTAAAACACCGAAACGGCCTAACCACCGAAGAAGTGTGGGCCTCGAGCAGTGTTATGGCCAATGTCGGCGCTTGGTACGCTGTCAGTTTGTGCTATTTTATCGGCGGTATTTTTTTGATTTATCGAAAAATATTTACTTGGCACGCCCCCATTACCTTACTAATCACGCTCACACTGATGTCGGCAATCTTCTTTGCCATAGACCCCGACAGTTTTGCTGATCCGCTAGTGCACCTCACTACGGGTGCCACTATGTTAGGGGCGTTTTTTATAGTCACCGATCCTGTCTCTAGCTCCACCAGTAATCGCGGTAAAATCGTGTTTGCCGCCGGTATCGGTATCTTGGTTTACTGTGTTCGCACTTGGGGAAACTACCCTGATGCAATGGCATTTGCCGTGATGCTGATGAATCTTTGCGCCCCTTTTATTGACCAATATACCCAGCCACGTAGCTATGGCCATAAACAGGCTAAAAAAGGCAACTACGCCAAGGAGAACAAATAGTGAACATGTCACAGTCGCTGAAAGTAAACGCTATTGGCATCGGTGTTTTCGCCGCAATTACTGCCGCGTTAATTGCCAGCACTTACGTTCTGACTAAAACCCCTATCGAAGAAAATATCCGAACACAAAAGTCAGCTAAGTTATTTGAGATTCTCGGCGATATAACAACAGATAACGATGTATTTTCACAGACGATTAGCCTGCCTGGCGCTAGTTTTGGCTACAAAACAGCAATTGATGCCCACCTTGCTAAACGCAACGGAAAGATTGAAAACATCGTATTTCCCGTGCAAAGCCTTGCGGGCTATTCTGGGAAAATAACCCTGTTAGTCGGCGTTAACGCCGACACTAGCATCTCTGGTGTACGAGTGATTACGCACACTGAAACACCTGGCCTTGGTGACAAACTCGAGCTTAAAAAATCCCCGTGGATTTTAAACTTCAATAATATGCGAAAAAGCGACCCAAAACTTTGGGCGGTTAAAAAAGACGGTGGGCAATTTGATCAGTTTACGGGGGCAACTATTACGCCCCGTGCTGTCGTAAACGCGATTGGAAAAACACTAGACTACGTCAAAAATCATAAAGATGCGCTTTTTACAACTGCGCGTTCAGGGCAATAGCTATGAGTACTAATTATCGCGAAATCACCTTAAACGGACTTTGGAAAAACAATCCAGCGATTGTGCAACTACTCGGTTTATGTCCGCTTTTGGCGGTCACAGCTTCTGTTGTCAACGCACTAAGTCTCGGCATTGCTAGTGTATTAGTCTTAATAGGCTCTAACTTCGCTGTTTCTTTGTTTCGAAATTTTATCCCAAAAGCAGTGAGATTACCGATCTACGTGATGATTATTGCGGCATTGGTCACCTCAATTGAACTAGCTATGCAAGCACTCACCTATGAGCTGTACCTGATACTTGGAATATTTATTCCGCTGATAGTCACTAACTGCATCATCATGGGTCGCGCCGAGGCCTTTGCTGCCAAGAACTCGGTTAGCGCCTCTTTATATGATGGCTTCATTATGGGCGTGGGCTTCACCATCGTTTTAATCTTACTGGGTGCTATTCGTGAGGTTCTCGGCGCAGGCACACTGTTTGCCGATATGCACTTACTGTTTGGCGATATCGCAATAAATTGGAAAATTGTCGTTTTTGAAGACTACGTCGGTTTCTTATTCGCTATCTTACCACCAGGTGCTTTTGTCGGATTAGGAATACTTATCGCTTTAAAAAACCTGTTTGATCAAAATATAGCGGCTAGAAAAGCGCAGCAGCAAATTCAGGCTGAGCCGGTCAATATGCAAAGTAAATTTGATTAATTTAAAGCTAACAGCTTTGTTTATTCGTTAATCACCCACACTTTTTAAGGGAATATGCACTATCTTGGTACTTATCACCTTTAACTTGCTGATATATTGGCTTTTTCGTTGTTTTTTTTATAAAATTCGAACACTCAAATATAATAAAGAACACAATTGTGAATCAGCCCCTTAAAATAACAATTTGCGATGATTCTCGACTGGCTAGACGACAGCTCTCTCGGGCAATCAAATCATGGGATGCTGAGGTTTCACTGGTCGATAATGGCGAGAAAGCCATAGAGGCAATAAAACAAGATAAAGCTCAGCTATTATTTCTTGATCTTAATATGCCAGTCATTGATGGCTACCAAGTCCTACAAAAAATACGCGAACAAGATCTTCAAACAATTGTCATTGTCGTCTCAGGTGATGTGCAAAAGAAAGCATTGATAAAAGTCAAAGAGCTTGGCGCTATCGCTTTTATTACTAAACCGATAAAACTCGATAAACTCCATCAAATTATAGACGAGTTTGGTTTGTTAGAGCAATTAACAGGCAGCAATACTACTGTACCTCAAGCTCCTTTTGTTGATACTCTTCCCAGCAGCACCCAAGAAGAGCGCTTTCAAGAGATAGCAAACATTGCTATGGGTAATGCAGCTGAAAGACTCTCGGTTCTTTTAGACACATTTATCAACCTCTCCATCCCCGACGTTAATACTATCGCATATGCAGATTTGTATATGATGATAAAGGGCAGCGATAGAGACTTTAGCTCCAGTATTTCTCAGGGATTTGTAGGCGAAGGTATTTGCGGAGAGTCTATCTTAATCGTCGATAAAACAGGGCTACCTCATATTTCACAGCTATTAGGCTTCCCTTCAGAAATTGATGAGGACCTAGAAAAAGACATCTTGGTAGACTTGGCCGGCCTCTTAAGCAGTTCGTTCTTGAAAGCATTTTTCCAGCAAATCGGTATTCAGCAAATAAACCAAGGTATTCCTGCTTTTTTAGATTATAAAGGTCAACTTGATCACCTTAAATTTAATAGTGGAACATCAAACACACTGGCAATCGAAGTCACTTATAGTATCCCCAGCCATGAAATATACTGCGATTTACTATTGATATTTACATTAGACTCCATTGAGCCTATGAATCAACGCTCGGAGCTATACTCATGGATGCTGTAACACCATCAGAACTCTCCTCAACACAGCACTTAGAACTGTTACAGTTTTTAGATACCGGCCTCATTGTTTTAGATAGTCATTTTGATATCAAGCTATGGAATAGCTTTATGACTAATCACATGGCCATTGAATCTCCAGACGCTCTAAACAAGCCGCTGTTTGAGGTATGCCCTGAAATCCCTGAAGACTACTTACGTCGCAAGTTTCACTCCGTTATAACACTGCAGAGCACGCTGACCATTACCTGGCAACAGCGGCCGCATCTGTTTGAGATGGATTGCTACCGCCCTATTACCAGCAAATCCAAAAAAATGTATCAGAATGTACGTATCATGCCTTTATTAAACGCAGAGGCCGTTGTCGATCATATTGCTATATTTATCAACGATGTGACAGAAGCCGCTAGGGCTCAGATAAGCTTTAAAGAGAACAACGAAAAACTCAAACTCGCTAGTCGTATAGACCCGCTCACCAAAATATTTAATCGCGGCTATTGGGAAAGCAGATTGCAAAGTGAGTTTCAACGCTACTTTAGAACACGCTCTCCCTCGGTGCTTATTATGCTTGATATAGATCATTTCAAGAAAGTAAACGATACCTACGGACACCAAGGCGGCGATACAGTACTACGTGCTTTAGGTGCACTTCTTATCAAACAATACCGCATTACCGACATTCTCGGACGTTACGGTGGTGAAGAGTTCGGTATTTTACTGCTCGACACGACTACCGAAATGGCACTAACACTTGCAGAAAACCTCAGCAAAGAGCTTACTACCACCCCTATAGTGCATGACCAGCAAGAGATAAAAATCACCTTGAGCTTTGGCATTACTCAAATTAACGAAAGCTTTAAAAGCCACGATCAATGGATAGATATGGCCGACAAAGCGCTTTATCAATCAAAGCAAAACGGCCGCAACCAGGCAACTGTGCTCAACTGCGATTAATACGTATAAAGCCCAAAGTAAAACGCCCCTGTATACGAAGCACACAGAGGCGTAGTAGCAAGCTTTATTAATAAAGTCTAATCTTCAGACAACTCTATTTCTATATGTGTTTTGGGCACGCAGATGCAGGTAAGGATTTCATCGTCCTGTAAGTCAACCATACCTTCATCGATATAGCTAACCTCTCCTTCCAACAGGCGAACTTTACAACAACCACAATACCCCGCTCGGCAATTATAAGGGGCTTGAATTTCCTGAGCCTCCAAAGCATCAAGTAAGCTCGGCTCATACTGATAATAGAAAGTATTATTCCCCAATTTAACCCGGGGAATCCCAGTATTAGCTTTATCCTTACTCAAAAATCGAAATCGTCAAAATCACCCTCTTCAAGAGAGCTATCAATCTGACCGACCAAATAAGAGCTTATTTCTGACTCTTGCGGCGCCACTTGTACATTATCACTGGTCAACCACGCATTCATCCACGGAAGCGGATTGGGCCTAGAGGGGAACACTTCATCAAAACCGATGGCCTTAAGGCGCACGTTAGTAATGTATTCAACATACTCACTCAATATTTGCGCATTTAGACCAATCATGGAACCTTCACGAAACAGATATACTGCCCATTCCTTTTCCTGTTCAGCCGCTTCAACAAACAGCGCGATAGCCTCTTCACGACAGGCAGCAGCCACGTCTTTAAATTCGGCATCATCTACACCAGATGCCAGCGTATTAAGAATATTTTGCGTGCCGGTCAAATGCAGTGCTTCATCACGGGCAATAAGCTTAATAATTTTAGCGTTACCTTCCATAATTGCACGCTCAGCAAATGCAAACGAGCAAGCAAAACTAACATAGAAGCGAATAGCTTCAAGCACGTTAACTGAGACCATCGTCAGATAGACTTTACATTTCAGATTCCAAAGTGTGCAATCGTATTTAACACCATCTATGGTATGCACACCATAGCCATGAATGCTCTGCACACTGACCAAGCTAATCAACTCATCGTACAGTACCGTCACTGACTCAGCGCGTTTGACTATCTCAGGGTTGGTGACAATTTCATCGAAGATAACCGACGGGTCATTCACAATATTACGGATAATATGCGTATAAGATCTGGAGTGCACAGTTTCACTGAACGCCCACGTTTCCAACCACGTTTCCAGCTCTGGAATAGAGACTATTGGCAAGAAAGCGACATTTGGCGAACGCCCCTGCACTGAGTCCAACAGCGTTTGATACTTAAGATTACTTAAGAAGATATGTTTTTCATGCTCAGGCATGCCAATGAAGTCTTTTCTATCAGTTGCTAAATCAACCTCTTCAGGGCGCCAGAAAAAAGACAGCTGCTTTTCTATAAGCTTTTCGAAAATCGGATATTTCTGCTTGTCATAGCGCGCAACGTTGACATTTTGCCCAAAAAACATGGGCTCTTTAGTTGAATCGAACTGCTTTGCGTTGAAAGTGGTATAAGCCATGAATAATGCCGTTAATCCTTGTTGTCACAAAAGGTGTTAAAAAATGTAATAAATCTGCGCTACTTAAATCGCCATAAATAAGCCCGATTAATCGAACTCAATACTTATAACTTACACGCTGCGCAATCTTCTTCCGACTCAGCCGCACCTGAGTGATCTTCCGAGGCACCGTCCCGAGTATTGTGATAATACATAGTTTTAACGCCGTACTTATAAGCCGTCAACAGGTCCTTGAGCAATTGCTTCATCGGCACTTTATCACCGGGGAACTTAGCTGGATCGTAGTTAGTATTAACCGATATTCCCTGATCGACAAATTTTTGCATGACACCCACTAACTGTAAATAACCTTCGTTATTTGGGATATCCCAAAGTAATTCATAGTTATCTTTAAGTTCTCGATATTGCGGAACAACCTGCTTCAAAATACCGTCTTTACTCGCCTTCACAGACACGTAGCCTCTTGGAGGCTCGATACCATTGGTAGAGTTGGTAATTTGCGACGATGTCTCACAAGGCATCAGTGCAGACAAGGTACTGTTACGCAACCCATCTCTAACGATATCTGCGCGTAGCGCTTCCCAATCATGATGCAAAGGCTCATCACAGAAAGCATCGACATCTTTCTTGTAGCTATCGATAGGTAAACGCCCTTGTGCATAGGTCGTTTCATTAAACTTCAAGCAAGGCGCTATTTCTTTAGCTAACTTGTTCGATGCTTTTAGTAAATGGTACTGCATTGCCTCAAAAGTGCGATGAATGAGATTGTTCGCCGAACCGTCTGAATATTTAACGTTATTCTTCGCTAAATAATAAGCCAAGTTGGTTACACCAACACCTAAGGTACGTCTATTGTCTGTCGCTAGCTGCGCAGCCTTAATAGGGTAATCTTGGTAATCAAGTAAGTTATCTAAAGCGCGCACCACCAAATCACTTAGTTCTTCTAATTCCTCTAAGTTACTCAGCGCACCTAAGTTGAAAGCAGAGAGAGTACAAAGCGCTATCTCACCTTCTTCATCATTAATATGCTGCAAAGGTTTCGTTGGCAACGCGATTTCAAGACATAAGTTAGACTGTCTTACTGGCGCCACACTAGGATCAAATGGGCTGTGAGTATTACAGTGATCTACATTTTGAATATAGATACGGCCAGTAGAAGCACGCTCTGATGCCAACATGCCAAACAACTCAGTCGCTTTAATTTTGGTTTTACGAATAGATTCATCTTGCTCGTACTGCAAGTACAAACGCTCAAACTCATCTTGATCCGCAAAAAAAGCCTCGTAAAGACCAGGCACCTCATGAGGGCTGAACAGGGTAATATCCCCACCTTTAACCAGACGCTGATACATTAATTTATTCAGCTGAACACCGTAATCTAAGTGACGAACACGGTTTTCCTCTACCCCTCTGTTGTTTTTTAACACTAAGAGAGACTCAACTTCCAAGTGCCAAATGGGGTAGAACAAAGTTGCCGCCCCACCACGCACACCACCTTGTGAGCATGATTTAACGGCTGTTTGAAAATGCTTATAAAAGGGAATGCAACCGGTGTGATAAGCTTCACCACCGCGAATAGGACTACCTAAAGCGCGAATTCTACCGGCATTAATACCTATGCCCGCACGCTGAGAGACATACTTAACAATCGCCGAAGACGTAGCATTAATTGAATCTAAGCTATCGCCCGCTTCAATTAATACACATGAACTAAACTGTCGGGTGGGCGTACGCACACCTGCCATAATAGGGGTTGGCAAAGAAATCTTAAAATTAGAGGTCGCATCGTAAAAACGCTGCACATAATCAAGGCGTTTATCTTTTGGATAAGATGAAAAAAGACAAGCCGCTACCAGCATGTACAGTACTTGCGGGCTTTCATATATATCACCGGTCACACGGTTTTGAACTAAATACTTACCTTCAAGCTGCTTGACAGCCGCGTAAGAAAAACGCATGTCACGCGAGTGATCAATATATTCATTTAACTGAGCAAACTCTTGCTCAGTATAATCTTCTAACAGGTGCTTATCGTAACGCCCTTGAGCAACCATATCTTTAGTGTGAGCAAATAAACTTGGAGGCTCGAACTGACCATAAGCGCGTTTTCGTAGATGAAATATGGCCAGGCGCGCTGCTAAAAATTGATAATCAGGCGTTTGTTCAGAAATTAAATCTGCAGCAGATTTAATTAATGTCTCATGGATATCAGCCGTTTTCATTCCTTCGAAAAACTGGATATGCGCTTTGAGCTCGACTTCGGAGGGTGATACATGATCCAAACCTTCCGCGGCCCAAATAACAACGCGATGGATTTTTTCAAGGTCTAATATTTCCTGACGCCCATCCCTTTTGGTAACCATCAAATCTTGCTGCATTGAACTCTTTACTCCAT
>Ga0209291_1003111_pt1 | contig 12644 bp, 10 predicted proteins | sample GOMGulsemesocosm_FD_184633 | JGI IMG/M metagenome (GOLD analysis project Ga0209291, IMG submission 184633) | Methane-oxidizing microbial communities from mesocosms in the Gulf of Mexico - GOM9B Gulf of Mexico (SPAdes) (version 2) | ecosystem: Environmental > Aquatic > Marine > Cold seeps... | reverse complement strand
GCTTTTCAATAATCACTTCACCTGCTATTTTGTCTGCATGTTCCTTTAGCAACAAAATCATGCCCAAAGCAGAGCTATCCATATATGTGGCTTCCTCTAAGTTAACCTTAAAAACAGCTCCTGACGCCAATTGGTATCGATATGCTTCCCTAAACTCCTGATGCAATGCGTAGTCAAATTGATCTGATACCTTAATAAGAACGCCGTTTTTTTCCATATTTTCTTGCACTGTTACTGGCATAGATTCCTCTCTGTAATTAGCTTATAAAAAAGTTTTAATCTACAAGTTACTAATCGATGATTCGCTGCTGTTTAAACACCTTAGAACAGTTCAATCTCACCTTCCTCCATCCCTTTTTGCTCGACTGGTCTTGTTTCATTACGCTGTGTTGTTTCATGACGCAAGTCTTCGCAACGCTGGATACACTCTGAAACAGCCACATGATTGATTCCGCCATTGGTGGTCGTAATATTGCTTATAAGAAGAGCAATCTCATTTAAAGATGACACGTTATGTTCCATGGAGCTCAGTGCTTGAGATGCCATATCTTCAAACTGTAAAGAGCGCACAGCCGTGTCCACAGAAGCATCAATTTTAATGCTAACGTCGGATACCTGTTGAACTTTTTCATCCATAAAATCACTGACTTTTGCCATGTGATTCATCATTTTGTTCATCTTTTCTTTCGCTACAATGGTATCGCTCATGTCATTTGAGGCTATGCTGCCCACAGTACTTCGTAGCACATCGATAGTTTCTTTCGCCTGATTAATATCTTCTTTTATTCGCGTATTAAGCTCAGCTGAATTAATCGATAGAGTTCGTACCTCGTCGGCGACAACCGCAAAACCTCGCCCAGCCTCACCGGCACGCGCAGCCTCAATACTGGCATTAAGCGCCAATAAATTAGTCTGACTGGCTAATCCTTCAACACTTTTGATTAATTCAAATATACCATCCAACTTGTCCACCATATCATCGATATAATGAACAGTTTGCAAGCTGTGCTTACTCACCTCGATCATCACGTTAACAAATTGATCGAGTATTTCACTGGTTTGATCAATAAAGATCTGGATATTAAATGCCTCTTCACCATTCTCGCCTTCCTCAGCACCGCTACCTTGAGTAATCATCTCGGTCGTCAAATGTCCTTGCTGGCTAGTCAACTGATGGATACTATTAAAACTATCCTGCATCAAAGCCACCGCATCTTTTATTAAATCATCAACACGCACCACTTCTTGGTTAATAACCATCGACTCATGCACCAATGTAGACGCTATTTCATTGACCGCATTACGTACATCTTCATCAGCTACATTGATCACTTCCGTTTCTTTAATAATTGCATGCTTTTTTAAATTAACATACAAAGCGGCTGTCACAAGAAACAACACAACAATACAAACCCAATTGACCAAACTCCCAAAGTTTAATAATTGAGTAGCAGCCAATAATGCTATCGAAAAAAACGCCATGAAAAACAACATCTTGTTCTGTTTCATATTAAATTCCTTTAAAAGTCTATCGTGACAAATGCTTCAGCAAACTGGCCGCGATCTTATTTAATGCAATCACCTCATTTGCTGCACCTATTTTTACCGCAGCACCTGGCATGCCCCATACCAGACTTGAAGCCTCGTTCTGAGCAATTGTGTGTGCGCCGGCTTGGGCAAGCTCTTTCATTGACTTAGCACCGTCTTCTCCCATACCTGTTAACATGATTATAGTCGCTTTTTCAGGTTCAAGTTCTAACAAGGAATTAAACATCACTTCAACTGATGGCTTATGTCGGTTGACCCAGCCGCCATTACTGAGCTTGCAGATCATTTTATGACCGTGCTTTTTAATCACTAAATGATGAGAGCCTGGTGATATATAGACATGGTTTGACTTAAGAACATCTCCATCTTTTGCCTCCACCACGGTCATTTGTGTTTGTTTATTAAGCCTTTGAGCAAATCGATCACTAAAGCTAGCCGGTATATGCTGAGTCACAATAATAGGCGGTAAATTTTCAGGAAGATCAAGCAATAAATCACTAATGGCTTCAGTCCCTCCTGTGGATGCGCCTATGGCTATAATTGCGTTGTGATCAAAGGCTATATTTTTTGTCGTTAGTTTACTTTTGGCACTTACCGCTGTTTTTTGAACATTACGTCGAAATTTGAGCTTCTTTACTGCAGTAGCAGCCGCCTTTACTTTATCAACCAACTCCCTCTGAAATCTTTTGAGATTCTCATCACCAGCAGAAACAGCCGGTTTGGCTATAAAATCAACCGCTCCAGCCTCTAGCGCTTGTAATGTTGCATCGGCCCCTGCGTGTGTTAGCGTTGAGAGCATGACCACTGGCATCGGGTTTAACCTCATCAAATTACTCAAGAAGGTAAGACCGTCCATTTTGGGCATTTCAATGTCCAGGGTAATGACATCAGGCTTTAACAGCTTAATTTTATCGCGCGCATCAAATGGGTCGACGGCTTCGCCGATAACTTCAATATGCTTATCTAAGGACAATAACTCTGTCAGCACACTACGCACCACAGCAGAGTCATCGACTATTAACACCCTAGTATTTTTCATTCCAAATCCCTTTTTAGAATAATTCTACAGATGTATCATCAAGTGATAGATCAACTTTATCTCTATAAACCTTCTCTTCATCAATGAGGTGCAGGTCTTCGCGGTGACTTAATTTATTAACCAGCATACGTCCTTGTGATGGAAAAAATACAACCTGTCGCGCCTGATCTCCCCCTACGTCCATTGCTGTAACATTCAGCCCCTCTTGTTCAACATAGTCCTTTATAAAGTCAATATTTTGAAACCCAATCAAACTATTGCCATTCATTCTGGCGCCGCCGGTCACTTTAACTTGCATATCCTCTCGCTGACACTCGTGTTTCATCAGTTCATTAACCAACTGCTCCATTGCAAAAAAGCCGTAACGCAAGGGCCTATCTAGCGCTTCGCCCGTATGTGTATCAGGCAACATAAAATGATTCATACCACCCAAACACCTAACCGGATCGTAAATACACACTGATATACACGAACCCAATACAGTGCTTATGACCATGTCCTCACTTGATACATAAAACTCACCCGGTTTAACCTTTACCGAATGGCGCTCCCATTTGGGGGTCCAAAAACTATTAAAATTTTCAAAACCCGGCAGTGCATTCAATACATCATCTACACTGATAGACATAGCTACACCTTCTGATAAATAGTCTTACCCATTAGCTTAAACCTATTACCATGCCGGGCAAGAGCTTCGGAGTGACCGACAAACAAATACCCACCAGGTTTAATCAAATCCGCCATCCTATCTAACAAATTTTCTTGCGTTTTTGTATCAAAATAGATCATTACATTTCGACAAAAAATAAAATCAAACGGCCCTTGCATCGGCCAATCGTGCATCAAGTTTAAATGATTAAAAGTAATCATCGCCTTCAGAGCCTTTTGCACCTTCATTTGCCCCTGCTGCTCTCCAACACCTTTTAAAAACCACTTTCGTTGAGTCATTTTAGGTAACGACTCTATTCGCTCGAATCCATACACCCCACGTGCCGCCTGAGCTAAAACTGCTGAGTCAATATCGGTAGCCAAAAGACGAACGTCCCAGTTTGATACATCGATTTTTGAATCCAGCAAAGTCATGGCAATACTGTAAGGCTCCTCTCCTAAAGAACAACCTGCCGACCACACTCTCAAACGTCTATTTCCCTGCTTCGACATATTCGGAATAATAGTTTTATTTATAAATTCGAAGTGATGCTTCTCTCTGAAAAAAGAAGTTAAGTTAGTGGTCATTGCATTGATGAACTTGGTAAACTCAGCCGAATCGCTATCCAAAAAATTTAAATAATCGTCAAAACTCACTAAATTCAAATCTCTTAGGCGCCTGACTAAACGGTTGTAAACCATATCTTGCTTATGATCAGCGAGGACAATACCCGCGTAATCATAAAGCTCATCCCTCACGCGAACAAAGTGCTCAGAAGTAAAGGCAAATTCTCGCTCTCGGTTAGAGGAATCCTCTTTTTTTTGATGTTTCATTCAGGAATCCTATTAGCGGTACAAAGATTTCACTATTGAATTTTATACTCTGCAAAAAAACACACGATGCGACTCTCAATGCCTACACTAGCCCTCTTTAAGAGCTAGTGTACATACGATAAATACTTAGAATTCCTCCCACTCTTCATTGCTTTTTCCGGCGCCTACGATCGCTTTCTTATCATTGGCTAGTTTAACATCCGCCCTTCTCGGTTTGTTGGGGCTAGGCTTTGTACTCACACCTTGTGCTGCAAGTTTACGCATTTGCTGTATATCTGGAGAGGCAACCTGAGCGGCTGTTTCTAAAATACTAAACGCACTCACTAAATGCTGTAGCTGCGCCGCTTGCTCCTCCATTGAAGTAGAAGCAGCCGCAACTTGCTCAACTAAAGCGGCATTTTGCTGAGTCCCCTCATCCATCTGCGTCACTGCAACATTCACTTGTTCAATCCCTGATGCTTGCTCTTTACTGGCAGCGGCTATCTCGCTGACAATTTCAGTCACATTCTTGATTGAATCCATTATTTCAATCAGTGCCTTACCTGATTCATCAACAAAGCCGCCTCCCTCTTCTACTTTTTTAACGCTATCATTGATCAATTCTTTAATTTCTTTCGCGGCACCTGCACTTCGCTGCGCTAAGCTTCGTACTTCAGAGGCGACAACGGCAAAACCACGCCCCTGCTCCCCTGCACGAGCCGCCTCAACAGCAGCATTCAGCGCCAGAAGGTTGGTTTGGAAAGCAATTTCATCAATAACACTGATGATTTCAGCTATTTTGCGAGAACTTGCACTGATATCCCCCATTGAAGCTTCCACTTTCTTGGAAATATCTCCGCCTTTTTCCGCAAGACCTTGCGCTTCAGAGGCAAGTTTACGTGCCTCTTGAGCGTTTTCTGCATTTTGCTTCACGGTACTGGTCATCTCTTCCATACTGGCCGCTGTCTCTTCTAAACTTGCAGCTTGGGATTCAGTACGTTCGCTAAGCGTGGCATTACCGGTCGATATCTCTGAGGAACCTGTGGTGATATTCGAACCTGCACCTCGTATCTCACTCACCATATTGGTCAAGTTTTGAGTTGAGGAATTTAACGCGCTGTTTAACTCTGAAAACTCACCGTGAAACTCGCCATCCATCTTTTGCGTTAGATCACCTTCTGCGATTGACTCTAATACGCGTTTAACTTCCTGTATCGGCTCAACGACGGCATCCAACATTTGATTAACACCGGTAGAAACTCTTTTCATAAAGCCTGAGTATTGCTCTGTATCAAGCCGCTCTTGCAAATCTCCTCTTGAGGCTTTCTCAATTAAATCAGCAATAGAAGCCTCTGCTTTTAATTGCGCCGTAATATCTCCCCACTCAACCACTGTTCCTAAACGGCCACCATGCTCATCCACAACCGGGTTAGCAATCAAACTAAAGCTACGTGGACCAACTTTTATCTTGCCGTTAAACGTTGTTTTCAGCCCTTCTAACATACGGCGCTGATGCTCGGGGTTTTCATGAAATATATCAAAATTAGAACCCACAATTTTTTGTGCTTCAAAATCAGGTAGCTGAGTTTGAATATCACTTTCCGCTTTCGACATCATTTCAATGACAGCGGTATTGGCATAAATAATGTTGCCAGTATTGTCTGCTAACATGACATTGGAGGAGACATTATCCAAAGCCACCTTTATCCTCTGTGAGCTCTTGGCGTTTTCCTTGGCATCGTTCACTTCAAAGCCCAATTTAACAGCCAGCATTTTAACGCTACGCGTTAGCTCTCCAGTCTCACCATCATCTTCAACCGGAATATCTTCAAGATACCCCCCCTCTGACACAGTAAGCATGGTACGCCTAGTTTCATCTATCGCCTTAACAACATTTTTGTTAATAAAGCTTCTCGCTCCAAACAACATCAGACCAAAAGCGACAACCGGCCCTAACATCAACGCCTCTGCTGGCAAGCCAACTAAATAAATGACCAAATTTATCAGTACTGCGCTAGCAGCTCCGATCAACCCATAGCGAGTAACACCCTTTGCCAAATTGCTTTTAACAATTCTACTCGGTGATGGCAAGGTCACTTCATTACTTCTCAGTTTTGCGTATAACTGTGCAGAGGCCGCTATTTCTGACTCAGACGGACGTGTACGTACCGACATATATTCGACAATTTGACCGTTTCTAAATACAGGGGTTACGTGGGCTTTTACCCAGTAATAATCGCCATTTTTGCAACGGTTTTTTACTAACTTTGACCAGGGACGCCCTAACTTCAATGTATCCCATAAATCTTTAAATGCAGCTGGCGGCATGTCTGGATGCCTGACAACATTATGATTTTTTCCCACTAACTCTTCACGACTAAAACCACTAATCTCAATAAATGCTGTGTTAGTTTCGGTAATAATCCCTTTAAGATTGGTTTTTGTGACAAGCTCTTGTCCATCTTGGAGCTTTACTTCATGATCGGTAACTGGCTCATTTATTTTCATTCTAACTTCTCCGCCTTCCCTGCTTCATATAAGTCAAATTAAGCCAGCTCTTCGACAGCTAGCTCTTCTGAATTCATTAGTTCATCGATATCCATCAAGATTATCATCTTCTCACCATGCGCCATCAGGCCGGTTATATAATCTGTTTTAACTCCCCCACCTATTTGTGGAGCAGGTTGTATCTGGTCAATTTCAAACGTATAAGTTTCAGCCACAGCATCAACAATAATGCCCATCACTCGCTCAGTAACGCCGCTTATCACTCTAATCACAATAACGACGGTGGTTGGACCGTATTTAATCACCGGCAAGCCAAATCTTTGCCTAAGATCCACTACGGGGATAATCGCCCCACGAAGATTTAACACCCCTTTAAGATAATCAGGCATGTCTGGAACCCTAGTGACAGAAGTCCATCCGCGCAGCTCTTGCACCCGAAGAATATCTATTCCATACTCTTCATCGTCTAATAAAAAACTTAGATACTGTTGACCCTCCGCATTACTCTGCAGATCTCCTCCCTGCGTCTGGGCATTTACTGTATTCATACAACGCTCCCTAATTCTATTTTTATAGTTACTCTTAAGCTTCTTTTACTGCTGCTTCTAATTCAAAGGCTTGACCACGCTGCATTAACCCAGCCACATCTAAAATGAGTGCCACGCTGCCATCTCCCAAGATTGTTGCTCCTGATAGTCCTTCAACACGTTTAAAATTCACTTCCAAACTTTTTATCACCACTTGCTGTTGGCCGTATAACTCATCTACAATTAAACCAACTTTCTTACCACCACTTTCAACAATAGCAATCAAGTTACTTTCCATTTCATCCGCTTGAGGGTCGGTGTTGAGTTTGAAAATATTTTTTAAATTCAGTAGTGAAATATAATCTTCACGAAAATGTAATAACTTGCTCTCACCTGCAATTGAATTGATCGCACTGTTGGTCGCCAGAATGGTTTCAACGATCGAAACTAAGGGAATGATGTAGGTATCTTCATGCACACGCACTAATTGCCCCTCTAAAATAGCGAGCGTTAATGGCAGTTTCACACTAAAGGTAGAGCCTTTATTGGCTTCTGATTTAATACTAACCTGACCGCCTAATGATTCAATGTTGCGGCGCACTACGTCCATCCCTACACCACGACCAGACAGATCAGTCACTTCATCTGCCGTAGAAAAACCCGCTTTAAAAACTAGCTCATTAATTTCTTGATCGCTCAATTGTTGATCTTTATTTATCAAGCCTTTTTCGCACGCTTTATCAAAGATTTTTTGGGTATTTAAACCGCGGCCATCGTCGATTATATCAATAATGATATGACCACCTTGATGATAGGCACTTAGCTCTACTTTTCCGATCTCAGACTTACCCGCAGCGAGTCGCTCTTCTGGGGTTTCAAGACCATGATCGAGAGAGTTACGAATCAAATGCGTCATTGGATCGCCAATCTTTTCCATGACCGTTTTATCAATTTCCGTTTGCTCTCCAGATAGCACTAACTCAACTTTTTTCCCTAATTTACCGCTCACATCATGCACTAATCGAGGAAATCGATTAAATACAAAACTAATAGGTAACATTCTCACTCGCATCACATCTTCTTGTAAATCTCGCGTATTCCTCTCAAGCAATTCAAGCCCTGTCTGCAGGCGTTCGACTTCAGGACCCGCCGTTATTTCAGAAATATCAGCGCCTACTTGGCCTAGCATCGCCTGGGTAATAACTAGCTCTCCTACACGATTTATCAAAGAGTCTACTTTTTCAGTATCCACCCTAATAGAACTGGCCTCTGTAGATTTCTTCGCATTTGCCGCTGACGATTTCCCTTTCGGCTTCGCACCCGTATCAACAGCTTTCTGCTTATCATTTGGAACTGAGGAAGGTGCATTAGACGTTGTAGTTGGGGGCACGGCAGAGGGGGTGTTAGAATGATTCACTGCTGTTTTAGAAACACTAGGGAGTTTAGTTACATCGAGCTCACAGTCATCTTCCACCCATTCGAAAATTTCCAATACTTCTTCTTTAGTACAAGTCGATGTTAGCTTTATTTCCCAGGACAAATACACCAGATCAGCTGATAAGTCGTTGATTTGTGGTAACTTATCGAAATTGGGAGTAACGACGGCATCGCCCAACTCAAAGAGGGCTGCAAACATCAATGAAGGGTCGTTGCCTGTTTGAATGATACCTACATCGGGAGTAAAGCGTATCGCCCATCCACTACCAGCGTCTGCGTCAACCTCTGGTTTAGAGGTTACTTGGGAAACACAAATATTGAGATCACATTCATCTTCTACCCATTCAAATACTTCTTTAATATCTTCTTCTGAACACTCTGATATCAGCAACAATTTCCAACTTAAATATACTTCCTCTGGTTTGAAGCTAGAAAGTACAGGCAAAATATCCGTTGTTACCTCAATTTCCAGCTCTCCCAACTCGGACAGAGCATCAAACATGAACAAGGGTTCGTGACCACTTTGCAGCAAATTTGAATTGGGTATAAAATGCACACTCCAAGCTGTATCACTGTCCTGTGCTGGCATCCCCTGAGCTGAGCTACCTTCAACTTCTACAGCAATGGATTCAGTTTCTATGCCAAGTACTTCTTTTAGTCGTTTTTGTACTTGAGAAATCATCTGAGCATCAACTTCAGGGCCATCCTGAGCAGCTTCTAATAAAGCTCTTATACAGTCTGTTGACTCAAGCAGCAGATTCACTAATGCCGGGGTGGACTCTTGCTTGTTACTGCGCATTTCATCCAAAAGCGTTTCTACATCGTGAGTAAAATCAGCCACTTCATTAAAACCGAACGTGCCAGCGCCGCCTTTAATAGAATGCGCAGCCCTGAAAATCGTATTAATGGCTTCTTCATCAGATGAATTAAAGTTAAGTAAGCCGGACTCCATAATATCCAGGCCTTCATAACTCTCTTCCAAAAACGTTGATATAAATTGGGAAAGTTCAATACTCATAATATTTACCGTACAACACGTTGAATAGTACTGAGTAATTTCTCAGGATTAAAAGGCTTAACTAACCATCCTGTCGCACCGGCTGTCTTACCCTTTTGTTTCATATTGTCTGAACTTTCTGTTGTGAGCATTAAGATTGGGGTAAATTTAAAAGGGGTAAGTTTTCGAAGTTCCCCGCAAAAAGTAATCCCATCCATCAATGGCATATTCACGTCAGTAAGCACTAAATCGAAACGTCCAGCTTGGGCTTTTTTCAGCCCATCTTGGCCATTTTCAGCTTCTGTTACTTGATGACCAGCCTGCTTCAATGCAAAACTCACCATATTACGAATTGACGCAGAGTCATCTACCACTAAGATTGATCCCATGTGACCTTCTCCAATACCAACTTTTGAGTTAAACCAAGCTGTCGAGCTGTAGTGCTGAGTGCTTGAGAAACACTTTGCCATTTAAACTGTTTATCACCCGATGATAGCTCGTTAATAAAGACGGTTAACAACTGTATCCCCGCTGTATCTATACGACATAATTCTGAAGCATCAATGCTAATTGAATCAGAATTATTCAACACTTCGAGTAACGTCTTATGCCACTCGCAGACATTTTCGATTGATATCTCTTCTGGCAAATGCAGACTATTTTCTTCACTCATCATTACTCCTCGTATTATATATGCGGAACAAACTGATAAAATCAGAAGCTTGATATGCCTTTACATACTAATGCTATTGATTAAAACGACAGCCCATTTAAAACGTTACAAATTGAGTCTAGTAGATATTCAGATAAAAGCACGAATATCTCAATATCAACATCTAAGACATATAACAAATAAAATCAATCACTTAAGAAAAAACAGACAACTAAGAAAAATTCTTATAATAGAGTTATTATTTTTTTATAATGCTTAAGTTTTAAACAGAAAGATTTCCAGTTAATAATGCGATACCAACAAAACCCAGCTTAATTTGAATGAGAATTAATTAGAAAAACAATTAATATATATATAAATTCAAAAGTGATTCAAAGCTATATAAAAAAGGGAGGTTTTGATATTAAGTGGATCAAACCAATTATTAATGAGAAAGACGTTCAGAGGCTAATAGCAAGGATTAAGAAGGGTAAAGAAATTAAGTTACGAGGTTTCTCGTAATCATACTGTCAATACCAACAAGTTAGGAACAAAATAATAACGGAGTCAGCCTGCCCTACTCTTAGGTTTAGTGCCCTCTATTAAAGATTATTACTGGAATAAATGAGCATATTTCAAATAAACACATGCATTTAAGCTGCAAGTTTATCTAAAATAAACTAGGAGTAGCCTCTAAGAGAAACGGGCTTTCAGAGTCCTAGGTTAATTCGGTTGTATTAAGGGTTGCTTGTTGGATTTTATGTATCTAAGCCACAAATAGCGCATAGTAACGCGCTATTTTTTATTATGACTTTCAGCTAAAAAGGCAGCCCGATTATAAGCACTGCCTTAAACGCGAGAACGCTGTTTGCACAATTTGCACAAAGAGTTGCGAGACTTAATCAGTTGATATTTTCACTGCTGAGGCCTATTTCATATTGAAATTAAAAGCCGAGCCAATTCTCATTGGCATCAGCGATATACCCAGGTATATCTTTTGACCAGCGTTTTCTGACTGAAAGACTGTAATTTAAGTAAAGCTTGCCATCCACAATAGTAAATGCTTTTGGATCAGTAGAAACCAACTTACCATTAGCCATTGCAAACGCACAGTGGCCACCGTATTGAGGCGCATACTTATCAGGATTTGCTAAAAACATCAGTTTATTCTGTTCACTAGAAAAACGCCAAGTCTCGCCCAAATGCTTAATACTTATATTTTTTTTACCCTTAACCGCTTTCCCCTGCGTAAAGTAGGCAACAGTATCATAACCTGACACAGCAGCTCCCTTACTAACATAGATAGGTTTTTCTGCCGCATTTACGGCAATAGAGAAGAGCGCAACAGTCATTACTAATAATGTGTTTTTTATCATCGAATACATTTTATTCTCCCGTTCATAATTAAAATTCTCCCTGTTTTCTGTCGTGATAAATAATAATACGCACGGAGCTCTGTTCTGGATTCAATCGTTATATTTATACTCAAGTAACAATAAAGGGCTGAGCGCAAAACTGAATATTGGACATCTATTCTAATAAACTGATGAGTTCAGATAATGCGTATTTACCACAATCAATTTAAAACCCAAAGAACTTACTTTAGTTATTGTCTATACTTTCTTCAACGCTATAAATCAGCGCTTTGCGCAGGTATAATTACGTTTTGAAATAGACAACCAGACAGGACAATCATGACAGTTCGTACTCGTATTGCACCATCTCCAACTGGCGACCCACATGTTGGCACAGCGTATATTGCTCTTTTTAATTTAGCCTTTGCTCGCCAAGTTGGCGGTAAATTTATATTGCGCATTGAAGACACTGATCAGACACGTAGCACAAGTGAGTCCGAACAGACCATTCTAGATTCTCTGCGCTGGCTCGGCTTAGATTGGGATGAGGGACCGGATGTTGGTGGTGAGTACGGCCCATATCGTCAGAGTGAGCGCCGCGACATTTACGCTAAATACGCTCAACAACTGATTGACGATAATCATGCATTTCGCTGCTATCTGACAAGTGAAGAATTAGATAGTATTCGCGCCGCGCGACGCGAGCAGGGACTACCTGCAGCTATGCAACAAAGCGCATTGGCACTCCCTGAAGCTGAGCAGTTAAAGCGCGAACAAGCCGGTGCTCCCTTTGTTGTTAGGATGAAGATTCCCAGCGAAGGCGTCTGTGAATTCGATGATATGCTACGCGGCAAAATCGAGATAGACTGGTCAATGGTCGATGCGCAAATTTTATTAAAGTCCGATGGTATGCCAACTTACCATTTAGCTAACGTGGTTGATGATCACTTGATGAAAATCACCCATGTACTGCGTGGCGAAGAGTGGATCAACTCAGCCCCCAAACACCAACTGCTGTATCAATATTTCAACTGGGAGATGCCGACACTTTGCCATATGCCGCTATTACGCAACCCCGATAAATCAAAACTTTCTAAACGCAAAAACCCGACCAGTATTT
>Ga0209291_1003109_pt1 | contig 12653 bp, 14 predicted proteins | sample GOMGulsemesocosm_FD_184633 | JGI IMG/M metagenome (GOLD analysis project Ga0209291, IMG submission 184633) | Methane-oxidizing microbial communities from mesocosms in the Gulf of Mexico - GOM9B Gulf of Mexico (SPAdes) (version 2) | ecosystem: Environmental > Aquatic > Marine > Cold seeps... | reverse complement strand
TTATCTAACAACACGTTAGATAGCTACATGAAATGCCGGTATGATGGAATTGGTAGACATGACGGATTCAAAATCCGTTGCCTTCGGGCGTGGCGGTTCAAGTCCGCCTACCGGTACCATTTCATGAATAATAAAACCAACGAAAGTTGGTTTTTTTATGCCTGTAATAAAACAGCGTCCGACTGTTTACGCGGTACTATTTCATGAATAAATAAACCTCACTAGTTGAGGTTTTTTTATGTCTAAATTAAAGTGAATGGCGAACAGCGTCCGACTGTTTACGCGGTACTATTTCATGAATAAATAAACCTCACTAGTTGAGGTTTTTTATGTCTAAATTAAAGTGAATGGCGAACAGCGTCCGACTGTTTACGCGGTACCAATTCATGAATGAATAGACCTCACTTAGTTGAGGTTTTTTTATGTCTGTAATAAAGTGAATAGCGAACCGTGTCCGACTGTTTATACGGTACCATTATAAAAACATATTTGTTCGTAACATAATTTCGGGAACATCTTTATGTAGGTGTTTATATTTCTCTTCAAATTTTTAATGACGATTTAGAGTGCAGCACTACTGGATTGCCTATCCAAAGATACTTGGATGATTGTTGCACTGATAGTCTAGAATTAATCGTGGTAATTTCCCTTGGTTGCTGTTGATTAAGATATACGAACGGTTGTTAAGTAGTTGATGTTTAATGTAAAATTAATTTGTTGTATTCAGTTTATTACAGTCAGTACAGAGCGTTCAAGCCTAATCTCGGTTTTGTCAGCTTAACCAATCTATAATTGACAAAACTGAGATTATGCTCTTAAATTATATTATATCAGGAGTGGAATTCATGAAAAAACACGTATTGGTGATTGCAGATATAGAAGATGACGATACACTCTCGTTAGAGAAGGCTCGTGATATTGCATTCTCTATGAGCGCGACCCTGGAAATAATCAAATTTATCCACCACAACAAAGACTCAGACATAACACTCGAAGATCATTTAGAACAGGCTAAACAATCACTTTCCTCCATTATTGATAGCGTTTTTGATGGGACGACAGAAATCAATAACGAAGTGGTTATTAGTGATAACATTGCCGATTGGGTAGTTAACCATTGTGGCCGAAAATCTGTAGATTTGGTGATCAAAGGCGGGCACCGAACTGAATCATTGTTCCACACCCCTTCCGACTGGCATTTAATTCGCCACTTATCCTGCCCAATATTGATCGCCAGCCACGTTAAATGGAAAACTAAAGCCAATATTCTATTAGCTTTGGATTTATCAACGGACGAAAGTGATCATCAGCAGCTAAACTCTTCAATACTAAGTTGGGGGGAAGTCTTGTCCAAGGTTACCCACAACCAATTGCACGTCGTGTATAGCATTCCAGTCGCCAAACCGCTGTTAGATTTTGACCTGGTGAGCAAAGATTCAGTCAAAGAGAAAAAGGCACCGGCAGCGAAAGAAAAAATGAAAAAACTGCTTGAAAGGTTTGATATGAGTTCCGTAACCAGTCATATCACGGCAGGGCTACCAGATAAAAGCATTCTCCATCAGGCCAATGAATTAAACAGTGAGTTGCTGATTATAGGCAGCGTTGGCCGTAAAGGAATTAGTGGCTTTTTATTGGGTAATACCGCCGAAAAGGTGCTGCATTATTTACGCACCGATTGTTTGATAATAAAACTACCACAAGATTAGAACGCTATTATTATTCTGTATGACAGACACTGGCCGTTACTTATTCTTTTCATTGAAGAATGAGTTAGAGGTGCATAGCGTAGAACCAGACCAGACAAAAGGAGCGCATATTCAACGATTACTTAGATCTGAATTATCGATAAAGTAATCTAATATATCTGGTGTTGTTGGCCAGATTGGTATTCTTGCTCGCTAGCGCACGCCAGGCATAGTATTTGGTTCAATCAAGCTAATATCAATTACGTAATTGAACCAGTAATTCAAAAGTTATCTAAACTGTCTCACGGAAAATTTATACCAATTCCATTAATTATATGATCTTGTTGAGCGAAGAAATAATTCAACCAATGAATTAAGTCTTTCCAGTAGATTATTGAGTTTTATGTGAAGAATTAATAAGTACAAAAAATCCAAAATGATGAAAGTTTTCTTATACCAATCTAGGTAAGTAACTGGTCTACTTTTTCACGAGCATAAATAGGTTAGGGCACATGTTCATGCCATCCTGTGAACATAAGTACTTACATCCATGTAAGCAAGGCATTTATTTTCGTATGTAGTTATTCTCGATAACTGCTCCTGCGTTATCCTAATGTGCTACATCCGTGTAGCAATACATAGAGAATAAATAACGCAGCCATCATCTATTTAGACCGTTAAAAATGATCAGGTATTTTTCTAGGTTGGTATTATAATTAAATTGAGGAGAGGATTCATGAAACGACATACCATCAATTTATTTTTGACGTTAGCTGTGTTTTGGTTACTCAATTCAGGCCACTATAGCACACTCATTTTGTTGCTTGGGACTGCTTCTATCGTTTTGGTGTTAATTATTGTCCATAAAATGGATGTGGTTGATCAAGAATCCCTGCCATTATATTTTCCGCGTAATATATTTAGCTACTATTTATGGCTCATTAAAAAAATTATTCAGGCCAATATCACCGTGGTAAAACATATCTGGCTTGGAAATAACAGTATATCTCCAATACTTAAGAAAATTAAAATCAGTCAGAAAACCGACGTCGGGAAAGTATTATATGCAAATTCGATTACGTTAACCCCAGGAACGCTATCAATCGATTTAGTGGGCGATGAAATTATAGTACATGCTTTACTCTATCAAGATGTTGAATCATTAAGAGCCGGTGAGATGGATCGCCGAGTAAGTAAGTTGGAACGCTAATGTTAGTTGCTGCCACAATTGCCATTTTGGTCGCCATGTTCTTAGCAATCATACGAGGGATCGCTGGGCCTACGTTTTATGATCGTATTTTGGCTGTCAATATGTTTGGTACTAAGACGGTACTGCTGATTTCTTTATTAGGCTTTGTCATGGGGCGGCCAGAATTTTTGGATATCGCTATTGTCTATGCACTCATTAACTTTATCAGTGTAATCGGTGTATTACGTCACTCGAATATTAACGAATTGAAGCATAAGCCTGTAATTGAAGAATCGATAGAAAAGGAGCCCTAAATGGATATTATCATAACGATTAGCAGCGGCTTGTGTTTATTTATTGGCAGCTTTCTTTGTGTCTCTGGTGGTATCGGAATTTTACGTTTTCCCGACTTTTATACTCGGATGCACGCAGCTGCCGTCACCGATACCTTAGGTACTGGGATGATTTTAGTCGGCCTTATGCTACTCAGTCCTGATCTTTTAATATTTGCCAAACTAGTAATGATCCTGCTACTAACCTTGTTAATTGGCCCTACGACAAGCCACGTACTAGCTAAAGCTGCCTGGTATAATGGGCTAACGCCAAAATTTAGCTCAAATGTCATTGATCAAAAGAAAAACAAGGAGACGACCTCATCGAATCCTTAACTCATATTGTGTTATTAATTTTTTTGGTGGTGGTTGCTATTGCCATCATTCGAATGAAAAATCTGTTCGCAGTCGTTATGCTTACAGGAATTTATGGTTTGTTGTCTGCTAGTTTTTTGGTTGTTATGGATGCTGTCGACGTAGCCTTTACTGAGGCCGCAGTGGGAGCCGGCATATCAACTCTGCTAATGCTAGTAGTCATATCAATGACTGGACATCGCGAGCGCACAACACGACATAAGCCTTTGTTAGCACTGCTTGTTGTTACCATAACAGGGGGATTACTGATCTATGGCACATTAGACATGCCATATTTTGGTTCCGCAGACGCCCCTATCCATAATCATGTTGCATCTCGGTATATTAACGATTCAATGCAAGAAATCGGTGTCCCTAATATCGTAACCTCTGTGCTTGCAAGTTATAGAGCGTTTGACACTTTCGGTGAAGTGGTTGTTATCTTTACGGCTGGTATTGGAGTGTTGGCACTATTATCCATCGCTCACCGCCCAGAAGATGGTGACAAAACTGGATCTTTTAATGACTCGCTAAATGAGCAACATCTAATTGTTCGTATTGTCTCTAAGATTTTGATCCCTTTTATTTTATTGTTTGCGCTTTATGTTCAATTTCATGGGGATTACGGTCCTGGAGGTGGTTTTCAGGCCGGGGTGATATTTGCTTCTGCTATCATTTTGTATTCGATGTTATTCGGTCTAAACATCGCACGCAAAGTCATTAATCAACCTTTTATCCAGTTCATTTCTGCCATTGGCGTTTTGTTATATGGCTCTGTTGGGCTCGCCTCAATACTCAGTGGAGGGAATTTCTTTGACTATAATGTGCTATCCAACGATCACATTACTGGTCAGCATTTGGGTATTCTCTTAATTGAGCTTGGCGTTGGCTGCACAGTTGCTTCAGTTATGATTATTATTTTTTTCAACTTTGCTGGTCGTCGGGAAATGCAACAGAAAAATGAAAGGGAACACAATAAAAACCAGGAGTTATCATAATGTTAATGGGACTTTTTAATTACTGGATTGTTGTCGTGCTCATGATGATCGGGCTATATATAGTTATTGCTCATGGTAATTTAATAAAAAAAATAATTGGCTTAACCACCTTTCAAACCTCAGTTTTTATTTTTTATATTAGCATGGCAAAAGTTGATGGTGGCACAGCCCCAATTTTAGCTGACGATATCATTCAATACTCAAACCCTTTACCTCATGTTTTAATTCTCACTGCAATTGTGGTTGGCATTGCCACTACCGCTATGGCTCTGTCACTAGTGGTCCGCATAAAAGAAGCTTATGGCAGTATTGAAGAAGAAGAAATTCAACAGCAAGATAATCAAATCCAAGAGGATGAAAAAAATGGGAGACAAGCGTGATAGCACACCTTCCTGTGTTGCAAGTGATCCTTCCTTTGATGGCAGCGCCTATTTGCTTGATGCTAAAACGTGCTCAGCTTGCATGGTTGTTTTCTTTGATCGTGAGTGGCTTGGCATTTGGGGTCAGCATTTTGTTATTACAACAAGTAATGACATCAGGAGTGATCAGCTACGAGTTAGGAGGGTGGGAGGCACCTTGGGGGATTGAATATCGAATTGATAAGCTTAATGCCTTTGTTTTGTTAATTATTACAGCAATCAGTACAACTGTTTTATTTTCTGCTCAAGCCAGCATTGCCAAGGAAATAGTCACTAGCAAACACACAGTTTTTTATACGTTATATCTGTTATCACTTACCGGTATGTTGGGTATTGTCGTCACTGGCGATGCGTTTAATGTTTTTGTCTTCTTAGAGATTTCTTCACTTTCTGCTTATGCTTTAATTGCTATGGGTAATGATAGACGTGCACTTTGGGCCTCCTATCAATACCTAATTATGGGCACTATTGGTGCCACCTTCATTTTGATCGGTATCGGACTTATGTATCAAATGACTGGTACACTGAATATGGAGGACCTCTCTCAACGTCTACCGGAAGTGGCACAAACACGTACCGTATTTACCGCTTTTGTTTTCATTATTGTTGGCGTGTGTTTAAAATTGGCTTTGTTCCCTCTTCATCTATGGCTGCCTAATGCTTACGCTTACGCGCCATCTATTGTCACCGCGTTCTTCGCTGCAACAGCAACAAAAGTAGCCATTTACTTACTGATCCGATTTACCTTCTCCGTTTTTGGGTTCTCTTTTTCTTTCACAATCATTCCGTTACAAACTATGTTTATGGCACTTGGCTTAGTTGGAATATTTATCGCTTCAACATCGGCAATCTATCAAAGCAATATTAAACTGCTCTTTGCTTATTCGAGTATCGCTCAAATAGGTTATATGGTTGTTGGTTTTAGCATTAATACAGTGGCAGGTTTAACCGCCACATTATTGCATTTGTTTAATCACGCGCTAATGAAGAGTGCGATTTTTTTAGCCTTAGCAGCTGCGATGTACCGGCTTGGTAATGTTCAACTTAATAATTTTCACGGTTTAGGTCGCCAGATGCCACTGACTATGGCGGCGATTGTTGTCGGCGGCTTAAGTTTAATTGGTGTACCGTTAACCGTTGGTTTTGTCAGTAAATGGTACCTGCTTACTGCACTGTTAGAACAGGGGTGGTGGCCTGTTGCTATACTTATTTTATTAGGGTCAATATTAACTGTTATTTATGTTTGGCGGCTGGTGGAAGTAGCTTATTTCAAAGAGCCATTAGCTAATAAAGCACCAGTGAAAGAAGCGCCACTATATTTTCTAATCCCCATTTGGACGCTAATAATAGCTAATATTTACTTTGGAATAGATACTCGTCTTAGCGTGCAAGGGGCGCAGATGGCAGCTATGAGTTTGTTTGGAGTAACACCATGAACCTTTCTTTAGAGCTGATGTTGCAACTGTCTATTGTTCTCCCCTTGTTGGCGAGCTTAGCTATTGTTGCTACCGGGCACAATCCAAACCTTCGCGAAGGCGTAACAATAACGACTTGTTTAATATTGATCTACTTAGTGGTTAACCTATATCAAGGACTCTCTTTGGGAGCAACAATCAGTGTTTTCTGGTGGGAGCTTTTACCCGGTTTAACAATAAGTTTTGATATTGAGCCACTAGGCATGTTGTTCGCTTTAGTGGCCAGTTTTTTGTGGTTAGTCACTACATGTTATGCCATTGGTTATATGCGCAGTCATCGTGAAAAAAATCAAACCCGCTTTTATCTTTTTTTTGCTGTCGCTATGAGCGCAGTGATGGCAATAGCCTTTTCAGCTAACTTGTTTACCTTATTTGTATTTTATGAAGTATTGACGCTATCTACTTACCCTTTAGTTACTCATGCAGGCACCGAAGAAGCCAAAAAGGGCGGCCGAGTTTATCTTGGTATTCTGCTTAGTACTTCCATCCTATTTTTCCTATTAGCTATCGTCAGCACCTGGTTTGTCACTGGTACATTAGATTTTAAACTTGGCGGTATATTTAGTGCTGATGTCGACAAAGTGATTGCAGGAACACTGCTAGTGTTATTCATTTTTGGTATTGGTAAAGCCGCAATCATGCCTTTTCATCGTTGGTTACCCGCCGCAATGGTCGCGCCAACACCAGTGAGTGCGTTTTTACATGCGGTAGCTGTGGTAAAGGCAGGTGTGTTCACCATTGTAAAAGTATGTGTTTTTATTTTTGGGCTAGATTTACTGTCCGTATTACCAATCACCCAATTTTTACTCTATTTAGCAGGGCTCTCGGTGCTGCTTGCTTCACTGATAGCCATGCGTCAGGACAATCTGAAAGCAAGATTAGCTTATTCAACCGTTAGTCAATTGGGCTACATCACTATTGGTGCCTTGTTGGCAACATCATCAGGTGTTATTGGTAGTTCGATGCATATTGCTATGCATGCGTTTGGGAAAATCACCTTGTTTTTTTGTGCGGGTGCTATTTTAGTCACCTTACATAAATCAAAAATAAGCGAAATGCGCGGCATAGGTCTAAAAATGCCACTGACAATGATCGCTTTTTTTATTGCCAGCCTCAGTATTATTGGGGTTCCTCCAGCGGGAGGAACATGGAGCAAGTGGTTTTTAATGATGGCTACAATAGAAACAGAGCAATGGCTATTAATGGTGATTTTAATGCTCAGCTCTTTACTTAATATTGCTTATTTATTACCGATATCCTTTCATGCATTTTTCCCCAATCTCATCCCCAATAAAAAGAAGCCACATAATAGTTCTAACAAAGCCGAAACTTCGGGAAATAACCAGACAGGAATTCAGATAAAAGAAGCGCCGCTACCATCACTAATTGCCATCGCTATCACCACTTTAGGTTGCCTAATTTTATTTATTTATCCACAGCCCTTATTTGAGTTGGCTACGGCTATTTTTACCAAACGGGGATAATTGATGAAACTTCAGAAAAAACACCTGTTTGATGCCCCTAAAAATATCAAACGTATATTACGCCTACTCTACGTTTGCTGTGTTTTATTGTTGGTTTTAGATTTTATTATTGATCGCCATATTAGTCACAACTGGGAGAATTTATGGGGTTTTTATCCCATCTTTGGTTTTGTTAGTTGCGTTATTTTAGTGCTTGTTGCTACTAGGATGCGAACCTTTCTGATGCGAAATGAAGACTACTACAGAGATGAAGGCACAAATGATAAAGCTATAACCTCTAGTGCTACCCAAAGTGGTGAAGCTAGTAAAAGAAAAGACTGTATTAGTCAAAAAAGTACAACTAAAAAAGGGGATCGCGATGTGGATGATTGAGATCCCTCCCTTTTTTCCATTTTTTATCGGTGCGTTAATCGTATCCCTCACCCGAGGCAGGTTGCGTGGCATGATAATGGTAGCAATCCCTATAGTCAGTGCATTGCACCTATGGTTGATGCCAGAAGGCATTCATCTTCAATTTTTACTTTTTGATTATCAACTTATTCCTTACCGCATAGACAAGTTAAGTTTAATGTTTGGCTATGTTTTTCACATTGCTGCACTGATTGGCATTATTTACTCGTTACATCTTCGCGATACCATGCAACAAGTGTCAGCAATGATGTATGCAGGCAGTGGTTTGGGGGCTGTTTTTGCGGGTGACTTGTTAACCTTGTTCATTTTTTGGGAGCTGTTAGCTTTTACTTCAGTGTTTCTTATTTGGGCGCGCAGAACTGAGCGTGCCTTTGTAGCAGGGATGCGTTACCTCATTATTCAAGTCTTATCTGGTGTCATTCTCCTCGCGGGAGCTCTTTTTTATGCCAGTGACAACAACACCTTAGAGTTTGGTTATATTGGTTTAGACAGTGTTGCTGGTTGGCTTATTTTCATTGCTTTTGGTATCAAATGTGCTTTTCCTATGGCCCATAACTGGTTAACTGATGCCTACCCTGAAGCAACTGTGACCGGCACAGTATTTCTCAGTGCATTTACCACCAAGGTGGCCGTCTATGCTCTGGCACGGGCATATCCGGGAGTTGAGTTACTGGTATATATTGGCGCGGCCATGACTTGTTTCCCAATATTTTTTGCTGTCATTGAAAATGACTTACGCCGGGTCTTGGCCTATAGTCTGCTAAACCAAGTGGGATTCATGGTGGTCGGCATCGGCATCGGTACAGCACTTGCTATCAATGGAGCAGTAGCTCATGCCTTTAATGATGTGATTTTCAAGGGCTTATTATTTATGTCTATGGGGGCCGTATTACACATGACAGGGCGGATAAATGGCTCTGAACTTGGTGGTTTATACAAAACGATGCCAAAAACGACGATACTCTGTATTGTAGGTGCTGCCTCAATTTCAGCTTTCCCACTTTTTAGCGGCTTTGTCAGTAAATCTATGGTTGTGTCTGCTGCGCTTGAAGAAGGATTTGAGTGGATTTGGCTAATGTTACTGTTTGCCTCTGCTGGTGTTTTTCATCATGCGGGGATAAAAATACCCTATTTCGCTTTCTTCGCTCACGACTCGGGTATTCGCGCCAATGATCCCCCAAAAAATATGCTAGTGGCTATGGCTATAGCAGCGGGTCTTTGCCTTGCAATTGGGATCTACCCACAAGCATTATATGCTTTATTACCGTTTGACACAGGTTACAACCCTTATGATGCTACCCATGTTTTAGCCCAAACTCAGTTGTTGTTTTTTTCAGCTTTAGCGTTTGTTTGGCTTAATCTTAAAGGGCTCTACCCACCAGAGCTCCGCTCAATAAATTTAGATTTCGATTGGGTTTATCGCCGTGCATTTCCAACTGCGCTGCAAAAAATATTTACCATTATTTGGAAATTAGACCGCGTATTACGACAAGGGCTTAAGCTAAAGCTTAAAGTATACTTAACTTTTATCGCGCAAAAAAATGGTCGGCTGAGCGGTTTGCTTTCAAAAAATTATCCGTCAGGAAGTATGGTTATGTGGGTCGCTGTGGTTCTAGCAATCTATTTATTTCTGAGCTTTATTCAATAAAATAATCTAATCGAATAACACTTCGCGAATTTGGCGTGTTTTTCCTGACGCCTTTTTATGTCTGAAATAAAGCGTGCAGACGGAAATCTGTTATTTCTTGTAATCGCAGTAAAACACGATAATATACGCTTTTATCAAAAGCTGAGGGGAGGCCCCATGTTGACTAAAAATAAATATTTTGTGTTAGGTTTATTGTTAATTACAATATTTTCCCTAAATACCATATTTGGTACACAGCTAGCTGAAGCTCATCCTAAAAAGCACATTGACAGAACTTCTTCATTTTCTCAGTCTTATACGCCTCATGTTAATGATTTAGAATCACATCCTACACAATTTATATTTGAATATGTTTACTTACTTGGACACAATTTAGTAAGTACTGTTCACTCATATCAAGCAACCGTTATGGTTACTTTACTCCAACAAAAACGCGTTATTTTAATGATAACTGCTTTTTCCAATAGCAACTTTGTTTACCTACAAAGAAAAATTTTATCCCCTAGAAAAACCACAATTTCTTAATTTTATTTTTACTAATTCCTGATAGAAGAACTTCTTAGAAGAGTTACGTTGGCAATGTTGTGCATTTCGTTTGTGTAATACCATTTATGCAAATTATTTGTCGGCATAACGCTATGTAATCACTTTAAGTTGGTCGCTATCTTAGATTTTATATTTAATAATTTAAGAGAAAATAATGAAAAAAATATTAATATTGAGCACTTTAATATGCTTAATGGCAACGCTATACCTATCAAAAAACTCAATCATTGATAAAGCTTTTGATGTATCAATACAAATGCTAAAGCCTGATGGGGAGTTTAATGAGGCAAATATGTTTGCCACCCCTGATTATTCTAAAAATGAATCTTGGGCTACATTACCAGCGAGAAACGATGAAAGTGATCTTGTTCCCGAAGGTATTATTGCAAGTAGCAACAACGGTGATGCGCCTGTAAATGTGTTTTATATTCACGGCACTGGTTTCACTAGTGGTCAAAGCTGGGCTTCTCCTATAGATAAACACAGCGCTACGGCTGAAAATTCACGATTCTCATTGGCCAATGAAGCAAGCTTGTTTAATGGTTGTTGTAATATTTATGCACCTCGTTATCGAGAGGCGTCGATATTTACTTATATCTCAGTTAATGGAAATGAAAGGGACAGGATATTAGCTGCTGTATATCCTGATATCGCTAGATCATTTGATTACTTTTTGAAAAACTTCAACAACAACAAACCATTTATTATTGTTAGTCATAGTCAAGGGACTCACCATGCTATGACACTGGTTAAAGAGGTTATTGATGCTAGTCCTCTTGCTAAAAAATTGGTCGCTGCGTATATGATTGGTGGAATTATGAAGCCAGTTTCTTATGAGTATATTAATTCGTTGAAGACTATATCTGCTTGCGAAAATGCCACAGATATTAATTGTATTATCCATTGGGATACTTACGGAATAGGAGGAGCGGAGAGAATATTTAAAAGCAAAGAAACTGCATTATGTACCAATCCGCTGACATGGACCACTGATGAGAAAATGGCTCATAAGGAGCTTCATTTAGGGGCCGCTGAAATTAGTGGCGCTTATACGATGAATTTATATGGCGCTGATAAAGCTCAGAATATCAAATTCAGTCCTCCAAAACCTGTCACTACTGGTTTTACACATGCTCAATGTAAAGAGGGCATACTTTATGTTGCAGATTTATCTGCTACAGAATATGCCAAGCTTGGGAGCATGAAAGATAAAAGTTATCACGGTATTGATTTACCTCTTTTTCATATGAATATTCGTCAAAACGTTCAAGCACGAATTAAACATTATATGAATATTAATGAGGGGAGGACCGAATGATTACTCTTACAGAAGTGGGAACAATATTGCTACCTTGGGGGATTATAATGCTGATTTTTTTCATCGGATTCAAACTTGTAAGCTGGGCTAAAAAACAAAACTCAGCAGCATATGTATTTGGTGCAATGGTGCAGATGTTAGTACCTGACCCTTATGTAGAGCGAACAATACAGCTTGTTCAAGATAATAAAAAAACGGCACAGAAACAAAAAGAACGTGAAAGAGAACCTAAGTAATTTTTTTTGAACTCAATACTCAAAAATAGTTAGAATATAAGACACTCATTAGCTGAACATTTAGTATGTTGGTTTTTGGGTGTCTAGATATTATAGGTAATAAAGTGAACGGTGTCCGAATGTTTACGTAGTGTCATTATTTTAAATAAATCAACGCCTTATGTTATACTCTTAATGCGTAAGGTTCAGTGTGTTTTTGTTAAAAAATAGTTATGCACTTACTCTGTGAGTCAAAGCGATTTAGTCAGTGAAATTTACTGTCATTGGACTTTTTATTGGAGGCGTGTTCTTAACCAAACAACTATCCCTGCAATAAAAAGTAAAAACGGCAGTAAGAATAATATCACCACGACCTGACGTTTTTGTTTACTGGTTAAATCTAACCGCTCAACCTTGATTTGTTTTGAGCCAATAAAAACCTGATAATCTAGCTCGGCCAACCAATTAACAACATTAAGTCCCATTTGTGCATTACTATATTGATTAATATAAATATTCGTTAAAAAATCAGCGTCGGTAAAAACAATAATACGTGTGTCTGACTTCTTCTTATCTTGT
>Ga0209291_1003104_pt1 | contig 12664 bp, 8 predicted proteins | sample GOMGulsemesocosm_FD_184633 | JGI IMG/M metagenome (GOLD analysis project Ga0209291, IMG submission 184633) | Methane-oxidizing microbial communities from mesocosms in the Gulf of Mexico - GOM9B Gulf of Mexico (SPAdes) (version 2) | ecosystem: Environmental > Aquatic > Marine > Cold seeps | place... | reverse complement strand
TGTTGCAGTAACTGTAAATTCACCTAAGTGATACACTCCCGAATTTGGAGTTCCACCTACATTATAACTTACAACACCATTTACAGTTGAACCATCTATAGGGTTTTGATATTGTACTCCTCCAGATGTAGTATTTGTTACCACAGTTGTTGCGTCAATTACAAAAGTACTATCTGCACTATTTTGAACTACAACACCATTATACTCCCATACATAATTTAATGGCAATGCCAAGTTAGGGTCTGCTATGTTTTCCACATTAGCATTTAATGTCATTGACTCATTAGCACAAACAACAACATCCTCACCTAAGTTTGGTGCTGGGTTTGGATAAAACTCAATATGTACTGTGTTTTCTCTAGCACAATCAGGCGCTGAAATAAAGTAAATATTCATTGAATAATCACCCGTTACATCAATAGTTAAAATTTGTTCTGTATCTCCCGTAGTTGGATTAACCATCGTTTCCCCTGGTATTTCAACACCGTCTTTATACCATATAATAGCCGTTCCTACAGGTAATACTCCTGCATTTAAAACTTTAGTGTCACCTTCACATAAAGCTCCAGGATCTCCTAAGAATACATCATCACCTAAGTCAACACTTCCTAAAGAAAAACTTCCTCCTTCTAAGAATATTGCTGTATCAAATGCTGAATCACCTTGATCTGCCATTACCAATTTAATATGGTACGTATCACCAGCAATAACATTTGCAAACGCTGTTAATGGTATCGTTCTACCACCATAAGCCATTTCACCAGAAGCAGGAGAATAGCCTCCAAAATACACTTCATTTTCTGCAGGACAACTACCTGGTACTTCTGGATGTATATTTGTTACAACAACTGTATCATTCCCATTAGTAGGCATAGGTAGTTTAGCTAAATTTATCGGTGCACTTCCTGTAGTTGTATTTGTTAGGATAAATGCAAATGAATCCGCAAAATTACACTCAAAACCTTGGTTATATTCCGAAGAAGCCATTAAGTAATTAAACGAAATTTGCGGTGCTAAAGGAATAAAATCGAATTCAATATACACTCTATCCTCTGTCCCTGTCACTCCTGTAACATTTTCTAAATCTGTATCAGATAAACCGTTTCCAGCATGAGAAGGTCCAGTTCCACTAAAAGGTCCAGCAGCATCAGCAGCTCTACCTGAAGATAAAATTACTCCTTCAGCAAAAGGGAAGTTTGAGCCTCCATCAGTAAAGTAACTAAACCCTATATCTGCTCCTAACGAGTGTGTTTCATATTGTATATTGTTTACTGTAGCACAATCAGCATCAACTAACACATCTGTTATTAATTGTTCTGGTGTATAAGTTGTAATATCTGTAGTAATTGGTGGTGGTGGTGTTCCAACACAAATATCAAAAGTCGTATCAGCAATTGGGTCACTATTCCAAGTATATACTCTAACAGTATATTGTGTCCCTACTGTTAAACCAGCAACTGTTGCTGATTCTGGATCACTACACATTACTTCCGTAAAAGCAGCACAAGTACCTTCAAAAATACTCATATACATATCTGTCGTAGAACCTACTAAATTCTCTAATGATACATTGTGTAAATTAGCTGTAGCAGTAAACGTATACCAAACATCATTATTTGTTGTTCCTCCACAAGAAGCATTAGGTTCTACAGAAGAAGTTCCTCCAGCTATTGTTCCAGCAGTTACTACCGTACAGTTTAAATCATTATTTACCGTTAAATCAACTGCATTAGCACAATCGTCATTTACCGGTGGTGGTGGTGGTGTTACACAAGTAATATCTAATTGATACGCTCCTGTACTTGTTCCCCAACCGAAAACATGTATATAATATTCTATTCCAACAACTGAAGTAAATGCTGTTTCAGACTGTACCCCACATGAATCATCATTACCTCCAACACATGTTAATGCTCCACAAGACCCTTGATATACTTGTATTTTTGTGTCATAAGCTGAGTTACATAGTGATGCAGTTACAATATCTCCATTTCCTGTAAAGTTATACCATACTCCTGGTGCTCCAGAAGTTGTACCACAAGTAGCCGCTGGTGCTCCAATAGAAGTTGCTCCAACAGTTGTTCCTGTTTCACTTCCTCCACATGCAATTGGTAAAGCAATATCACATGTATCACCAGCAATTGGTGTGTATGTCGTAAATGGAATACTTATCCAAGTACTATAATCTCCTCCTGTACAATCTGCTCTTACATAAAACACATAATCAGTAGCATCTGTTAATCCCGTAGCATTAAATGTTGTTGTTGCAGTTGCTGTACCTGTAGTAGGTGCCGGATCAGTTGCAAGTAATATTACATATTCCCATGCAGATTCTCCACTGGCTCCAGCTATCCAATTCAAGTCAGCAGTAGTCGCGTTAATATTTGATACCGCTAAATTAGCAGGCACTAAACATGATGGTGGATTAGGAACCACTATCACAAATGATGCTTCCAACTCCTGTGCTTGCGTGTCGTTAAATCCACCACTAGCATCTGTATCAGTTCCGTCGTCTGGAGAAACACCTCCATTATCTCCAATTACAGCTCCATATGCAGTAACCGAAATCAATGTTCCATCCCAACTATCTGCATAACTGTCATAGCAATTCACATAGTAACTCCCTGGTGTTAAAGTAACATCTTGATTAATTAATCCTGATCCATCAGCATAAGTTCCATTCCCTTGCCCCCATACTTGGGTACCACCTCCGTTAATAGCAGTAGTTATACTGACCCATTTCTCACCGGCAAAATTACCTCCGGAAGTTGTGACATTTATAGTGCTCTGAGCATTAGTCAATAGACTAACAAACAAAAACGCTAAGAGTAGTGTTATTTTTTTCATGATTATTTTTGATTAATTATTTATAGGTTAATAATTCAGCTAAATTACTTAAAAAGTTAAAAAAAACTAACATATGTTAGTAATTTATATCACAAAAAAACCGAAAAAAGTTAAACTTCGATTAATCGCTTAAATACTGGATGAAATACGATTTTCTGTGTATTAACATTGTATAACTATATATAAACAGTTATAAAATAGAAAACCCTACTTAAATAATTTAAATTATTTAAGTAGGGTTTTCTATTTTATTTACGGTAATTACTTTTTATAATATTTTTTATACTTCATATATGACCACACACCTAAAATAATAACACCAATAAGGTTATAATATATATATGTTGGTGTAACAGTCACATCTCCACTGGCATACGAGTGCAATCCTGCCAAATAAAAGTTTACTCCAAAATAAGTCATCAAAACTGAAGAGAAACAAATTACCGCCATAAAATTAAAGGTCCATCGACCTCTTAAACCAGGTACTAAACGCATATGTAATATAAAAGCGTAAATCATAATACTAATTAACGCCCAGGTTTCTTTAGGGTCCCAACCCCAATATCTTCCCCATGATTCATTTGCCCACATACCTCCAAGAAAATTCCCTACAGTAAGCATTATCAAACCAATGGTAATGGTTTGTTCCGTAATTATAGTTAACTCTTGGATATTCAAATCCATTCGTTCTTTATTTTTTCCATTCGTTAGTGCCATCAATAATAGTGATACAACCCCTAGTATAAACGCCAAAGTCAATGGTCCATAACTCCCAACAATAATAGAAACGTGAATCAGCACCCAATAACTATCCAATACAGGCTGCAAATTAGCAATAGCTGGATCTACAGCATTCGAATGCGCAAACATCATAATCATTGAGGTTACAAAAGCTGTTGCCGCAATGGTTAAATTTGATCTTCTACCAAACAACACTCCAAAAAGCATCGTTGCAAAACCTATATATATCATTGATTCATAAGCATCACTCCATGGTGCGTGACCTGAAATATACCAGCGCATAAGTAACCCTACTAAATGAACTAATAATAAAACAATAATTATATATTTAAAAGCGGTTATAACTTTAGCTAAAAACTTATTCTTGTAATAAAATATTTGAAATATTAACAATACAAACATCAATACACCTGTACATATATACCAAACGAATAAGTTTTTAAACACATCGTATTCATTATAGAATAATTCTGCAGCAATTTTATCATCTGATGGTATTACATCAGGGCTATACCCTTTTTGTAATTTTCGAATACCATCTAAAACATCGGCTGCAGTTTTGTAATCTTTCTTTACTGCAAATTCAAAATATCCTTGTGGAAATAAGTTTTTAATCACTTTAGAATCGGGACCATAATCAATATGATTAATTTCTAACGGAGAAATCCATTTATTATTTGTGTCTCCTGGAATAGGATATATTCTAATTAAACTCCCTGTTATAGCTTGACTTAATAAACGTTGGTCTTCATAAGCCCTCTTGATGTCTTTTTGAAATATATTTATTTTCCCTCCACCAGTTTCGTTAGCTTCTTTTATCCATTCTGGCTTAATTTTTGGCACCCCATTATGTGTGTAAAAATCCGACAGTGCAGCATATTTAGCTTTTAATGGTAATTCTAATACTTTACGAATACTATCATTTCCACGTTTTAATGGTATTAAAGGTGCATCAAACCATAGTTTACGGTTTTGAAGCATTGATAACAATACTTGATTAGCATCTAAACCTGCATAGGTATCCTTTTTACTTACCTTACGTAGTAATTCAATAGCATAAGTATTTACAGGCTTTACTCTTCCTCCTAAATCCTCTATCAATAGTGAACCAAATTTAGCAGCTTCATTAGCTGGTATTGCCCTTGCCTGAATAATAGAGTCTACTTTTTCTTTAGAAAGTTTTACATGCCTATTTTGAGAAAACCCATTAAGTGACATTAGCAACAATACAATTCCTAACCCAGCCTTTTTATTCTTAATCGCTTCCAGTTTCTTACGCAAGTCTCCGAAACGTGTATTTCTATTAAATAATATTAAAATCATACCTAAAAACAGTAAAAAATACCCTGCATAACTAATCCATGTTCCCCAGAAATCATGATTTACAGAAAGTACTGTAATATCTGGGTCACTATTTTGTTTTCTTGTCATAGTAGAAAAATCAATACTTGACTGAAAGAATCGATACCCTTTATGATCCAATACATTATTCATATAGATTCGAGCGTCAAACGGTTTATCATCTTCTACAGTAACTTTACTTTCATAGGATTTAAACCCTATACCATACTTACTCGGGTCTGTACCAGGATAACGTTCCGCGACAATATCATTTAGTTTTAAACTAAAAGGCAATTCAATTTCCTTTGAACCATAACTCATATTAAAGTCTAATCCTCCAACTTTTACAGTTTTCATTTGATTAGCTGTTCCTTGTCCACCTTGAAGTATAATTTCTTTAGATTCTCCTTTTGAAGTTATTCTTAATGTTAATGCATCTTCTTGTGCTTCCTTAGGGTTATCAGCTTTTACAATTTTATAAATCCCTGTAATTGGCTTCTCAGGTAATACAAATTTCATTTCACCAATTTCATATAAAGAAAGTAATCGTAAATTTTGAATACTGTCTTGGGTAACTGGACTTTTTTGTTGATCAGCCATTCGCATTACCGTTCCTTCAAACGGAGATGTTAACGTTGCTACTTCACCTTCTGTATCTGAAATATTAATAGCACCTTTAGTATACTTATTGAACGTGAATAATACATTATGAATGTTTTCTATTGTACCTTCTCTAAGATAATGATCGTGTCTACCTCCTTCTCCTGCTTCAACTATTTTATAATAACGATCACCAGATTCATCTTCTACTAAAGTTTCATGTGCATTTTCTATAAAATTCACGCATTCAATAGTAAATTCTTGTCCTTTATAATCTTTATTAATTTGAAACGAATTGTCTAACTTTTCAGAAAGCAATAATTCTTTTTCAGGAAGTACCCTACGTTGCAACTCTCCATTTACCTTAACATCACCATCTACAAATGTTTTTAAATATACTTTCTCTGATAATATTTTATTATTCGACTTTCCTTCACTTATGGGCAACATTCCCTCAAAACCGGTATAACGAGTTACTCCAGCACCTACTAATATTAACACAAAAGACAGGTGCATTAATAATGTTGCCCATTTTTTTTGTTGAATTAAATGATACCTAAAAATATTACCAAAAAAGTTGATTACAAACATGATCATTATCCCTTCAAACCACCAGGTATTGTACACTAATGTTCTGGAGTATGGCGTAGGCGATGTTTCTGCACCAGCATCTAAAAAAGTTCCTGTTGCCATTGCTACTGCAAAAGCAATAAACAAAACAGCCATTAAACGTGTAGAAAAAATAATTTGTGCTAACTTAGAATTCATGTATCTATGTTTAAGTTTTATAAAAAACTAGATTGAAATAATTCACGCAAAAATACGGATTTTTATTGAATGAAACTCCTTGATAATTAGTTAAAAAAAACTTAATAGTGCATCATTACAAACACATGTCATAACGAAGAAGCTACGACTAAAATAATCGCAAAATTGAAAACAAATTTCTGAGTAAAACAGTAACTTCAAACTATGAAAGATACTACCACATACAACAGAATATGATACTTCACTAACAATGACTTTTCATAATTTAGATAGAGATTTCTATAACAGCATCATCTACCCTCTTGCTTTAAAAATTTCCATGAATAAAAAACCAGCAATATTTCTAGCTCTATTTTTAGCCAAGTCTACTTTTTCTCCTTCAAATAATTCATCTAAAGTTTGAATCCAAAACTGTAACCATAGCCCAAATAAATCATTGGTTATTTGGTTATTATTAGCCTTGTCAATCGCCACATGTTTTTGTAAAGGGTTTCCTTCATAACTATTTTTCCTGAACAATTGGCTTTCCCAAAAATCGGTTAAATGTCCCAAGTGATGTTCCCAGTCTGGAATTGCATTATTAAAAATTGGCCCTAACTCATCGTTTGCTCTAATTTTTGAATAAAAAGTACGGACTAATAATGAAACATCTTCCCTATTTTTAATATCATTCATTCAATAAAATAATTTTAGATTAAGTTAATTAGTATCAAAGATAAATTAATTAGTATAGTTAGTATTAATATATGAAAAACTGTTTTCTTTTTAGCTTGACCTAATATTGATGCATTATATGCCATTGATGATGAAATACATAACACCAATTCAAAAAGCGTTGTGCTTGAATTATCCATTAACAAATACATTACAGCTACTGATCCTATTGCCGTTTGAAGTATTATTGTAATTGGAATTAAAAACAAATATCCTTCTTCAAACTCTTTAAACATTTTTACGTATTGTTCCATTGTGTTTTAATTTTTGTTTATACAAATTTCCAATAATAAATAGCTTAATTTTATGACTCAAATCATAAACGAAAATGATACCAGAAGGATTACTTATTGAACATGGAGCAATCTTAAAAAACTATGAAAAAGATGAAATAATTCTTGAAAAGGACAGTACTGCAAAATTCTTTTTTCAAATAAAAAAAGGAGCTGTTAAAATGTATAATTTATCAGAAGATGGAAAAGAATTTGTGCTAGGTTACTTTAATGATAAGCAAAGCTTTGCTGAACCTCCTCTTTTTGGTGATTTTGAATATCCTGCTAATGCAATAGCCTCTGAAAAATCGACTATATATAAATTGAATACAGCATCATTTTTTAAATTATTAAAAAACAATTTTGACATACATTTAAAACTCAATAAAGTTCTATGCAATAGGATAAAATACAAGTCTATGATTATGTCAGAAATATCTGTTCATTCTCCTGAACACCAAATAATAAGTCTTTTAAATTATTTAAAGAAAAACGCTAATACAAATGAAAAGTATGAGGTTCAATTAACCAGACAACAGTTAGCTGACTTAACAGGTTTACGAGTAGAAACCGTAATTCGCACCATTAAAACATTAGCTAAAAAACAAAAATTAGAAATCATAAATAGAAAAGTTTTTATTTAAGCACACAAATAGTACTTTAGCTTTATGATAAAAGTTGTTATTATTGGCGCTGGAAACGTAGCATCTCATTTGTTTGATGCATTTTATGCAGCAGAAAATATATCTGTAATTCAAGTATATAATCGTGGTCAGAAAAAACTATCGTATTTTGAAAACAAAACAAATATAACAACTTCGATATCAAAAATAATGGAGGCTGATGTATACTTAGTTTCAGTATCAGACGACAGCATCAATTCATTATCAAAAAAACTACAATTCAACAATAAATTAGTAGCACATACTTCTGGCTCAGTAGCTATAAATCAAATTTCAAATCATAACAGATCAAGTGTCTTTTATCCTTTACAAACATTTACTGCTGGTAAAACTGTAGACTTTAAAGAAATTCCATTGTGCATTGAAACATCAACAAAAAAAGATTTATTACTCTTAGATACTTTAGCAAAAAGCATCTCAGACAATGTATATTGTATTGATTCAACACAAAGAAAAGCATTGCACATCGCTGCTGTATTCGTCAATAACTTCGTGAATCATTTATACCAAAAAGGAGAAGAAATTTGTAAAGAAAATAATGTGCCTTTTGATATTTTAAAACCTTTAATATTAGAAACAGCTAAAAAAGTTTCCGAGTTATCTCCATTAGAAAGTCAAACAGGGCCAGCCAAAAGAAATGATAATAAAGTAATTGAGAAACATTTGTCAGACTTAAACACTACTACCCAACAAGAAATTTATACATTACTCACCAAATCAATACAAGAAACATATGGCAACAAGTTATAAACAATTAATGAATAACATTACTACATTTATTTTTGATGTGGATGGTGTATTGACTGACGGAACCATTATGGTTACTACCGGTGGAGAAATGTATAGAAACATGAGTATTAAAGATGGTTATGCTTTAAAAGCTGCTGTGGTTGCTGGATATAATGTATGTATTATTTCAGGAGGCAGTAACGAAGGTGTTCGTAAAAGACTACAAGGTTTAGGTATCACTGATATTTATCTTGGGGCTCATCAAAAAATGCTTCAGTATGAAGAGTACTGTACAAAAAATAATATTACTTCGGAACAAGTTTTATACATGGGTGACGACATCCCAGATATTCCTGTGATGCAAGAAGTAGCATTAGCTGCTTGCCCACAAGATGCGGCTCCTGAAGTAAAAGACGTATCAGAATATGTTTCACCAATTGGCGGAGGAAAAGGCTGTGGTAGAGATGTTATCGAACAAGTAATGCGCGTGCAAGGAAAGTGGATGACGCAATTTGAAGCAAAATACGATTAATAATAAGCTTACAATTTAAAAAAATGAACCTACTTAATCTTATCCGTTATAAAAACTTATTTATGATTGCGTTTATACAATGCATCATTAAATATATCTTTTTCGAATTACCACAATTTAAAAGCGCTAATTTAACAACTGCACTTGACACCACAGCATTTACTTGTTTAGTATTGGCTACAGTTTGTATAGCTGCAGCTGGTTACATTATTAACGACATCTATGACGTGGAAGCAGATGCTATCAACAAACCAAGTAAATCAATTGTAGGTAAAAGTGTATCAGAAGATTTTGCTAATAACCTATTTATCGCATTTACAGTAATCGGAATTATTTTAGGAATATATGTTACTTGGCAAATAGGTAAGAATAGTTTTGCTACACTTTTTCTATTGGTTTCCGCACTACTCTATTGGTATGCTACCTCATTAAAACAAACAATACTATTCGGAAATATTGTTGTTTCATTTTTAGTTGCCCTAAGTATCTTAATTGTCGGTGTTTTTGAAATAACTCCAATGATTACTCCTGACAGTAGAGATGCATACTTATTTATGTTTAAGTTTTTGGTTGATTATGCCGTATTTGCATTTTTAATAAACCTCGTTAGAGAATTGGTAAAAGATTTAGAAGATGTAGATGGTGATCACAAAGCTGGCTACAATACTCTTCCCATAGCTATTGGTAGAGACAGAGCTAGTAAAGTTGCCTTTGGTTTTTGTGTACTAACAATTATGGCAGTTGTATATTATGTAATCACTTATTTATTCGAGAATCAAACCTTACTACTTTATTTTATCTTTTTAATAGTTGGTCCTTTATCTTATTGTGCAATTAAATTATTATCAGCTAAATCAAAATCTGATTTTAAACAATTGAGCATGATTTTAAAGATTACGATGTTTTTAGGTATTTGTTCAATGATTCTTTTAAAATTCGTGTAAAATGTTAAACGAAAAGCTAAAAGAAAAACACATAATTCTTGCTTCTGGATCACCGAGGAGGCAACAATTTTTCAAAGAACTAGGATTAGATTTTGAAATCCGTTTAAAAGAAGTTGATGAAGTATATCCTCCAAAACTAAAACACTTTGAAATCAGTGATTATTTAGCACAGCTAAAGTCTCTTCCATTTGAAGAAGAATTAAAAGAAAACGATATACTTATTACAAGTGATACCATTGTTTGGCATAACGAAAAAGCTTTAGGAAAACCTCGTACTGAAACTGAAGCCTTTGAGATGTTAGCCTCAATGAGTAATACTACTCATGAAGTGATCACTTCAGTATGTTTTAAAACTACTACTTTTCAAAAAACCGTAGCATCAGTTACTAAAGTCACGTTTAAAGAACTTTCCGAAGAAGAAATAAACTACTACATAAAAAACTACAAACCTTTTGATAAAGCTGGAGCTTACGGCATACAAGAATGGATTGGCGCTATTGGAATTAAAAAGATTGAAGGAAACTATAATACTGTAGTAGGATTGCCAGTTAATGTTGTTTATAGAGAATTACTAAATTTTATATAAAACAAAAGTCCTTACTTGGGGAAATAAGGACTTTGTAAACTAACCAATATTAAATTTTTCTTTACGAATAATTATACTTCAAAGATACTACTAAACACCTCTTATTTTCATTTCATGTTGCAAACAACATCTTTATTGTTGTCAATACATACATCTACGATATCTATCTATTTTATAAACAACAAAATCCTTCTTTTTGGGGGAAGAAGGATTCTATAAACTAACCAATATTAAATTTTTCTTTACGAAATAATTATACTTCAAAGATACCACTAAACACCTCTTGTTTTCATTTCTTGTTGCAAACAAGCATGAATTTGTGGTCTAACACTAAAAAATAGTCACTAAGACCACAAGGTATTGTTTTTCAGAAAGATACACCCCGTAAATGAAGTTTTAAATTATTTTACTCACAGATGGAAAACAAAAAACCTTCTCTTGGGGAAGAGAAGGTTTTTACTAACTAACCAATATTAAATTTTTCTTGAAAAACATTAAGTTCTTCTTTATGAACAATTATACTTCAAATATACAGGAGATTTGAGTCACTCAATCCCATTAGTTGTAACGGACTTAAATTCTGTTGTTTAAATAATAAGAATTGTAGTTAACGAAAGTTTATAAAAAAACAAAACCCTATTCTTTGGGGAGAAATAGGGTTTTGTAAACTAACCAATATTGATAATTAATTTAATTAATAAACCAATTATACTTCAAATATAAGCACAACAACTTCTTTAAAAAATTATATGTTGCAAAAGGTACTTTATATGTTGTAAACTGATTTTACCTCAAAAAAAGAGCGCAATTATCGCTAATTGCACTCTTTTTTAATTAAAATAGTCAAGTTGCTATAAACCAGCTATTTCTTTCATTTCGGTAATACATTTTACTGCAAGTTCATCAGCAAGTTCTTGCGATTTAGCTTCAGTATATATTCTTATAATTGGTTCCGTATTCGATTTACGCAAATGCACCCAGTTATCAGCGAAATCAATTTTCACACCGTCAACTGTAGTTATGTTTTCGTGAGCGTACTTTTCCTCCATTGCTTTCAGTATCCCATCAACATCTAATTGCGGTGTCAATTGAATTTTGTTTTTACTCATGAAATAACTTGGGTAAGAATCTCTTAACTCACGAACAGTAATTTGTTGTTCAGCTAAATGTGTTAAAAACAAAGCAACACCAACTAAAGAATCTCTACCATAATGAGAAGAAGGGTAAATAATACCTCCATTACCTTCACCTCCAATAATAGCATTATTCTTTTTCATTAACTCTACTACATTCACCTCTCCTACCGCAGAAGCTTCATAAGTTCCTCCATGCTTCTCAGTAACATCACGTAAAGCTCTTGACGATGACATATTAGAAACTGTATTTCCTTTTGTTTTACTCAATACATAATCAGCACAAGCAACCAAAGTATACTCCTCACCAAACATTTCTCCATCATTACAAATCAATGCTAAACGATCAACGTCTGGATCTACTACGATTCCTAAATCGGCATTTTCCTTAACTACTAACTCAGAAATATCTGTTAAATTTTCTTTTAAAGGCTCTGGGTTATGAGGAAATTCTCCATTAGGTTCACAATATAACTTCACAGTTTGCACCCCTAACCTATCCAATAGCATTGGTATCGCTATACCTCCCGTAGAGTTAACACCATCTACTACAACCTTAAATCCAGCCTTTTTAATTACATCGGCATCTACTAAATCTAAATCTAATACCTCATCAATATGAATATCAATATAAGCATCATTTTTAGTGATTTTCCCTAAATCATCTACCTCAGCAAAGTCAAAACCATCCTTTTCAGCGATGTCTAAAATTTTAGCTCCTTCTACTCCATTTAGAAACTCTCCTTTACTATTTAGTAATTTTAAAGCGTTCCA
>Ga0209291_1003101_pt1 | contig 12675 bp, 13 predicted proteins | sample GOMGulsemesocosm_FD_184633 | JGI IMG/M metagenome (GOLD analysis project Ga0209291, IMG submission 184633) | Methane-oxidizing microbial communities from mesocosms in the Gulf of Mexico - GOM9B Gulf of Mexico (SPAdes) (version 2) | ecosystem: Environmental > Aquatic > Marine > Cold seeps... | reverse complement strand
TTTTCTTTTTCGGCACTAATAAACACACACCGGTTAATACAAAGAACACCATAAGTAATGCGACAATATCGATAAACAGCTTCCATACGCCGCCACTATTTCGGCCTTTATGTAAGTCATTTAATACTGCAATAACACCGTAATGGGTCTTTTCAATAACAGCTTCAGCACTGGTCATGTCAATGAATACTGCGACGTTATAACCCGGACCTTTGTAGTCCATCGCGATTTCACCTTCAATTAATTCACCGTCTTCAACTTCGGTAAATACATCTAATGCAGAAGGTTGACCAGAAAGCTTGGCGTGTTCGGTAAGGTAATTAACAATGCCGGCTTTATCGACAGCAACGCCGCCATTGGCATCGCTAAATAAACCCTGCGGAAGGTTAAGGATAGTCTCTTGGATATCAGGCTGGCTGCTCACGAACAAACTTGGGCGGTTTAAGGTAATACCCGTAACCGAAAAAAATAATACGACCAAGAGTAGCGCCATCGAAATATAAATATGTAAGCGACGTGCCCATAATTGCACTTGTTTGTTTTTTAGGAATGTTTTGTTATTTGAATTAGCCGCTTTTTTTTTCGATCTTGCAGGTGTCTGGGTGAGAGGTTGACTGAGAGAAGACATGATCGTAATAACACTGCTTGATTATGGGACTTAAGTACAAGCAATGTAATTGATAATTGTTTTCATTGGCATTGAATTTACATTATTTACGTTAATTCATGCCAATACTGTAAGCGTCATCATTAGGCCCCTTTACCCCTCTGCATATGCACTCAGACCGTCATCAAATCGGCTGTCATAATGACAATGATTATCATTATGACAATATAAATAATTGTCATAATGACATAAACGCTACCATTAACAATTTAAATAGTTGTTTTTAAAGTAAATAATATTGGCTCGAATAATGCTACTAAGATAGAAAAATAATAGAAATAGAAACGAAGAGGATATAAATAATCATGCAATGGAAAAATATAAACTTCAATTTAGGCAAAGTTGTTAGTCGTATAGATTGGACTGAATCATTATTTACAATTCGAATTCGATCTGGAAGTATCCCTTATATCTCAGGACAATTTACCAAACTAGCTCTTTACGATAAAAACAAAGAATTCCATAGAAGAGCATATTCTATAGTAAATAGTCCAGAAAACCATAAAAAGACAGGTGAACTGGAGTTTCTAATTATTACTGACCCTAAGGGTAATCTTTCTCCTCTAATCCATCAGTTGAACGTTAATGATTATATATACGTTGGTACAGAAGGTACTGGCTTCATGACCCTTGATGCGGTTCCAACTAGCTCCAAAGATCTATGGCTTTTATCGACAGGTACTGCAATTGGCCCTTTTATTTCAATGCTCGAAGACGAAAATGAAAATAAAAATAAGCGTTTTAACAATATAATTTTGGTTCATGCGGTGAGAAAAAAATCAGAGCTCGCGTATAAAAATAAAATAAAGCAGCTTGAATCAAAATATCAAGGAAAACTAAAATATGTGCGAATTATTTCTAGAGAACAGACACCCAGAAATCTATCAGGAAGAATTCCGGAACTACTTAGAACGGGAGAACTCGAGAGAGAATGTAAAGTATTGCTATGTCAAAAATCAAGTTTCTTGTATATGTGTGGTAATCCTCAAATGGTTAAAGACACGAGTGATACGCTAAGATCATTAGGGTTTAGTAAACATCTACAAGCTAAATCAGGACAATTCAGTTCAGAGAATTACTGGAAAGTAGGTTAATTTATAGTGGCTAGAATCAAAGATAACAGTCAGTATTTAAATAACACCGATACCTCAACGTTTATCATATAGGCTTAGGTTCGGTGGTAGCATTGACATCATAACCAGAAGCTAAGCCTAGCTACTTTGCTACACAATTCCAGTGCATTTTATCCTCCTCAAAAGGATAAAATGCTGTTAAATCAAACCTCCTCTAAACAATCATATAGGTAAGCTCCCTTCTCTCTCTGCAATAAAAAGGTTCAACACTAAACCTTTGTCATAAAGACAATACCACTGTCAAATTGACAATATTACTAACTGTCAATTTGACACCCGCAATAAATAAACCCAGCTTAAACAACAGGTTACACTTTGGCATGGAAATTGATTAATAGGATTGTTAATTAATTATTGAGGAGTTAAAATGACTAAACAAAAATTCTCCCTAATTGCTCTTATTATTGTATGTATAACATCATTCAGTATACTTTTGAGCTTAGGAAGTGAGATTTATCGTGAAGCCCCACCAATCCCCGAAAAAGTTGTAACGTCAACAGGTGAGGTGATCTTTACCAAAGAAGACATCCAGAATGGTCAACTTGTTTGGCGTTCTATGGGTGGACATCAATTAGGCTCTATTTGGGGTCATGGTTCATACGTTGCGCCAGACTGGACTGCAGATTGGCTTCATCGAGAATCAACACTTTGGCTTGATAAAGCAGCAATAGAACAATTCTCCGTTCAATTTGAACAGTTAGCTAGTTATCAACAAGCTACATTAGAAATTCTTCTACGTGAGGATATGCGATCTAATCGCTTTGATGCTAATAACAATATATTAGTAATCTCAACACGTCGTGCTGAAGTAATTAGTACGCTGCAGAATTACTATTCAAATTTATTTGGTGATAATCCAGATTTTCAGCCGATTCGTGAAGATTACGCGATGAAAGAAAATACAATTTCATCAGCTGAACATCGTCGAAAATTATCTGCATTCTTCTTCTGGGGTGCATGGGCGGCAGTGACGGAACGCCCGGGTGAGAATTATACCTATACGAATAACTGGCCACACGACCCAGTGATTGGTAATACTCCGACCTCAGATAATATTTTTTGGTCAATATTAAGTATGGTTCTGCTCATTGCTGCAGTAGGTGCACTTGCTTGGTATCATGCAAGTCTTAAAGAGCATCCACTGCCAAATGTATCCACTAAAGATCCCTTATTTGATGTTAAAGCGACACCTTCGCAAAAAGCTTTAATCAAGTATTTTGCAACCGCTGTCGGGTTATTTCTCCTACAGATTTTATTAGGTGGTATTACTGCGCATTATGCAGTTGAAGGGCAGACTTTTTATGGTTACCCACTAGCGGAGATTTTACCATATTCACTAACTCGTACGTGGCATACTCAGCTTGCAGTATTTTGGATTGCTACGGCTTGGTTAGGTACTGGACTATATATTGCGCCAGCTTTATCTGGGCATGAACCTAAATATCAAAAACTAGGCGTGAATATACTCTGGGTAGCTTTAGTTATTGTTGTTCTTGGCTCTATGGCTGGAGAATGGTTTGCGATTCAACAATACTTTGATCTTGACTTAAGTTACTGGGTAGGACACCAAGGACAAGAATATATAGATCTTGGTCGTATCTGGCAAATCTTACTGTTTTCAGGTTTATTAATTTGGCTAACATTGGTGACGGCTGCAATTAAGCCAGCCCTCACCAAAGAGAGTGAAATGAAATCTGTTATTTGGGTTCTCTATGCATCCTGTATAGCGATTGGATTATTTTACGGTGTTGGATTCTTACAAGGTAAACATACTAATTTAGCGATTGCTGAATACTGGCGTTGGTGGGTAGTTCATTTATGGGTTGAGGGATTCTTCGAAACATTTGCAACATCAGTAATTGCATTAGTGTTTGTACGTTTAGGACTTATTCGAGCTCAATCAGCTAATAGTGCTGTGTTGTTTGCTACCGTTGTATTCCTCACTGGTGGTATACTTGGAACGCTTCACCACGTGTATTTCACAGGTACCCCAACATCTGTTGTTGCATGGGGCGCAATGTTTTCAGCACTAGAGGTTGTACCACTCGCGTTAATTGGTTTTGAAGCTATTGAAACTTATAGAATGCGTAAAGCGACAAGCTGGATGGTTCGTTATAAGTGGGCATTTATGTTCTTTGTTGCAACAGCATTTTGGAATTTGGTTGGCGCAGGCGTACTTGGTTTTCTTATCAATCCACCGATAGCGCTTTATTATATTCAAGGTTTAAATACAACGGCAACTCATGCTCATGCAGCATTCATGGGTGTATATGGAATGCTAGGCATTGGTTTAATGTTAACTTGCTTACGTGGTGTGACAAGTCAATTCTCAGTATGGGATGATAAATTACTTAAGTGGTGTTTCTGGTCTTTAAATATAGGTTTGGCAGGCATGGTATTCATGTCCCTGCTCCCTGTAGGCATAATACAATTTATTGCTTCTGTAGAGCATAGTTATTGGTATGCAAGATCCTCAGAAATAATTCATAGTGAATTAGTGGAAATGTTTGTTTGGTTACGTGTACCCGGTGATATTTTATTCGGTATGGGAGGGCTGTTCTTAGCTGCGTTCTTTGCTCGATTAATAATAGGGGAAATAAAAAATAGTACTAAACGCTCTCCATCTGTCGTTTCTTAACTAAATTGGCATTTAGACTAAAAGAATAAGCTAAATGCCTGTTATTAAAAATGAGTAAGTTATAAACCAATCTGATTACTACCAATGCGATCATATTTATACTAAAAATATGATCGCATTATTGAATTACCACTTGAAATAATTAGGAGGTATTAGTGGTTAAAGCTCTAGAAACCTTTGTTACATGGTATCGATAATAACCAAGTTAAATTAGAATGATCCAATTTCTAGCACTTGGATTAATTGTTGTCTATTGTCTTTAATAAGGTCAGCTAAGGTATACTGCTTTAAGCTATCAATAAATGCTGTAGTTGCTTCAGATAAGATTGAATTTAGATTACAAACTGGAGAAATCCGGCAGCTAGGTGAAGTACAATTAATGATCTCCATTGATGATTCAAGTAATATTACAATGTCTGCAAGATTTAATGATTCTGGAGTACGAGATAAATAAAAACCACCACCTTTACCACGCTTAGTTTCTATGATTCCTTCTTTACCTAATTGGTGCACAATTTTATTAATATGATTCCTTGATAAATCATATATTTTACTTATCTCATCAATACTCACTTTCTGACCGTCAGGCAATACCGCCAAGTAAGTTAAAAGCCTTAGTCCATAATCAGTGTATCTGTTTAACTGCATATTTTAATTCTAAATAGACGTACTATAAAATATATTTTATTTGTATATTTTAATATATGCAAGTACTCATTACTCTATTCCAGCCTAGCTTTACACTCTATTTATACATACATCAGACTCTTAATTCTTAGCTACTACATCATGATATACATTCAAATTTATTAATACCTTGAAGTGCAATCATTCTTAAAATACAAGCGATTTTGAATATGGCGGCTAAAACTATAGTTAAAATATGTGAGGCTATTTGTATTGATAGTTGAAAATATTCAGAGTAAGGATATGAAATTAATATGGATATAACGACACCTGCGAGTGTAAAAAAAAGTACTAAATTACTTATATTTTTAAGCAGTTGATAAGATTGCTTAGAGTGCTGTTTAACCATAATATTCACCAATTAATTGCTATGACTTTATTTTATAAAAATCATCTGAAAACAATCAGATAAAGTAAATATTAATTTACACCACCTAAAGATACATGTCAAATGCATCTTTAGGCCTTATTCATGAGTAATTGCATCAGCATTACTCATATTACAATAGGCCATAACTTCAGCTTCAGTATGAGGAATGCCTGCTGCATCAGCAAGCTCCCACGAACGCTCACAGCGTTGAGTTCGTTCACACCACATATAACCCGCGGAAGGCAAGCAACCATATTCGTCACGATCGCCGCCGATAAGCGGTGACTCTGAATCAGATTTACTACAGGCTGTAATACTTAATACTAGCAAGGTGAATAAACCATATTTTAAACGCATAGTGTGCTCCTGATCCTATATAAAAAATTTCTGGTTCATACTTAGTATCCTTGCATAATAAAAGTCGTACTTTTAGCTGAATCCGTATGGGTTAAGATGCAAGTCGCAGTGGTACTCTCAGCGATGCTCATTGGCGTAACAGTGTAACCTAAAGGTAATGATGAACCACTGAGTAGACTTCCAGCATCATCACAATTATCAATGTGCACGGCCTCTCCTGTAGATACTCCCGATTTAGAGATCATTTTGGCAGCGTAATTAAACGTATTTGCACTTTCAATACTACGGGCAATATTAATCACACTGACATCTAGTGCGGCATCGGTAAGATCAATAAATCGAGGTACAGCCATCGCACCCAATATCCCTGATATAACGACAACTGCACTTAATTCAACTAACGTAACTCCAGCTTGTTTTTTCATGTTTTAGGCCATCCATGATCATGAGTCTACTATTATTTTTGCTGATAAATGTGGACAGCAAAAGCTCACAGCCAATTACAATATTGAGATAAATATTACGCCAACAACTAAGAGTATAGCTACAAAACAACAAAGCATAACCATTGATATATAACTAGTTTCATACATAGTAACTGTAGTGCTACAATTTTTATTTTGCATTCTAAAGTTTAAAATAATCACAAAAAAACGGGCTTGAAAGCCCGTTATCGGTATCATTAAAATCTAATGATTAATTACATATTATGCTCAGCAAAAGAAGCTAAACGGCTACGTTGCACTCCTTTTAAGAACACATTGGCACTGCCGTCAAAATCTTTAAAGCGTTCCACGATATAAGTAAGACCCGAGGTTACAGCGGTCAAGTAACTACTATCAATTTGCGATAAGTTACCCGAACACACAATTTTAGTGCCCTCGCCACAACGCGTAATAATGGTCTTAAGCTGCGCAGCAGTGAGGTTTTGACACTCATCTAATAATACAAACGCATTTTGAATCGAACGACCACGCATAAAGTTTACTGACTTGAACTGTAAGTTCGCTTTCTGCTTAATGTATTCAACTGAGCCATCTTTACATTCATCGTGTTTATGCAAAACTTCTAAGGTATCCGTGATCGCGGCCAACCAAGGCAACATTTTTTCTTCTTCCGTTCCAGGTAAGAAACCGATGCTTTCCGCAATTTCTGGCGTGTTACGTGTAACAATCACCTTGTCATACATTTTTCGCTCAACGACTTGCTCTAACGCAGCAGCCATCGCCAAAATAGTCTTACCACTCCCAGCGGGTCCGGTCAGAATGACCAAATCAATATGCGGATTAAGTAAAGCTTCCAGCGCCATGCCTTGATAAATATTCTTAGGATGTATACCCCAAGCTTTTTTTGACATCAGACGTTCACGGCCTAAATCAACAAAACTAATTTCTCCCTTGTCCTTTCCGACAACACGGGCGGCAAAGTGATCCGTTTCATCAATCAGGTATTGGTTAATAAAAGTATCTTTAAGCAATTCCGTTTCGACAGTATGAATGGTCTTTGAACCCATCGTTTCACTTTTCATGCTTTCACTGTGGCATTCGTTTATCTCTTGCCAAAAATCGCCAGCGAATTTATGAAAGCCGGTCGCTAAAAATTTAATGTCCTCAATCAATTGATCAGAACGGTAATCCTCTACCCGATTAAGCCCTGCGCCCTTCGCTTTCAAGCGCATATTAATGTCTTTGGTGACCAGTACAATTTCGCGATCAGATTGATTTTGCAGGAACAACGCGGCATTGATAATTCGATTATCGGGTTCATTTTCAGTAAAGAAAACATCTTGCTTCATCACGCTATGATCAGCAAAAATAGAGATCTTGCCCAATTTATTTTTACTTTCTATTTTTTGCAATGGCACACCTTGACTGATTTCTTCAGGGGTGGCGTTTGAAAAAATATCCTCCAATGCACGAATAGCGACTCGTGCATCCCGACTGACATCCCTTTTTCTATCTTTGATATTATCGAGCTCTTCTAAAACAGTCATGGGGATCATGACATCGTGCTCTTGAAAGGTGAAGATAGATAAAGGTGCATGTAACAACACGTTGGTATCGAGAATGAAAACTTTGTTATTGGTACTTTCCATAAAAACACCTCTTTTAGTTCGACTAACCCTTAGCGCTTAGCCGTCGACCTTGTTGATTTCATTTTTAGCCATTTTTTTACAATATCTGTGCTGCAATACGATATACTTACAAAATACATACCTCTGATGACCCTATCAGGCTTTTATTACGGAAATAAGATGACAGCAACCAAGACAGCACTTGACCCTAAGCTATTTAAAAAAATCGAAATCATTTGTGAAAAAGGTGAAGAGCAGCTCGAAGCTGAAGAATACAAAACTGCGATCGATACCTTTATGCAAGCTTATGATCTTGTTCCTGAACCTAAGATCCACTGGAATGTATCAACATGGATCCTAACAGCACTAGGTGATGCACACTTCATGTTAGGCGATTGGCCGTCATTAGAAGAAGCAACGGGTTTTGCTATGTTATGCCCTGAAGGTGCGGTAAATCCTTATTTACACCTACGTTTAGGTCAAGCACACTTTGAACTTGGCAACATGGGGCCAGCGAAAGAGCAACTAGAAAAAGCATTTGAAGCTGAAGGTGAAGAAATCTTTGGTGATGATGATCCAAAATATTTAGCCTTTGCCAAAGCTAAATAAAACAATAATTCTACCACCCTCTTTTACTATTATAGTGGGTGGTTATTATTCTGACCAAAACATCGAACAAACAAGTACCTAATCTAAAATAAACGGTAAGCCTAATAACGCAGGAGTCGCTATTCTTACGCTTAAATTAGAGGATAAAATGACGTGAATAACAACTATAAAGGTAGGGCTCGTTAAATATAATAAATAAAAAAGCAGTTAATACTGATGGCAATCAATACATCCCTGCTCTATTACATACCGCACTATCGCTTATACGATCTCAGCTGCCACCACTGAAATTTCAACTAATAACGCCTCACGTGCCATACTCGCTTGTACACATGCTCGTGCAGGTGCATGACCCGCAGGTACCCATGCATCCCAAACTGCATTCATTTCAGCAAAGTCAGTCATCTCTTTGATATAAATCGTTGCTGATAGCATGTGTTCTTTATCACTGCCCGCTTGGGCTAATAAATCCGTTACTTTTGCTAACATGGTTTCAGTTTGCTCTTTGATTCCATACGTTGCATCTGCGCATACTTGGCCACATAAGTAGATAGTACCGTTGTGCTTTACAATACGGCTCATTCTTTGCTTTGTTTCTATTCTCTCTATCATGCTACCTATCTCTCAATCAAATATGTCCAAGGTCGGACTAATGGCTACATTTTAACTTGTATAGTAAATTTTTCCACCTAAATACATTTCATGTGTATAGATGGTACTTAGTTAAATCTCTGTAACAACCCTGCCTAAAAACAACATTATTGACATCTAATCAGCTACATTTTAACATGCGATCGTGAATAAACACTATTAAGGATAATGGAAATTGAACATAACAAAACGAATTTGTGCCACTATTTTATTGTCAGCCTTAGTACCGAATGCTATCGCTGCCACAGCGTTTACCTGTGATGATTTGATTGGGGAATGGAAGGCTCCGATGGGTAACAACCAGACCTTCATTTTTATGAAAATAACGCCATCGACAATCAGTAGTACAGACAGTAAGGTATTTTCAGTACAATATAATACGATGGGTACTGAAAATGTGGATGACTATGAAAATAATAATAATTTATTCTGCTTTGAAGGCCTTAATGACAAGGATGATCCTAAGGGTATAAGACCCTTAACAGTAGCGTTCGAAAATCTTTATGGTGGGCATTCAATTGGTACTTATAATGATGAACTACAGCAACTATGGGCAGGTTTATTAGCCAAGGATAAAACTAACAAAAAATTCATTTCTCGAATGGATTCGTTCTGGTTTACCAAAGAACAAAAATAAAAACCAACGCCGAGATATAAGTCGACCTGATCAAATGGCGGTAGTGTAACGACTTGATCAGGTTTGTTTATTGCTTAATGGCCAAACTCCATTTACGTAAAATTTTATTTTCGACTTTTGGCTCAATTTGCATGATCGCCTTATCTAATATTTTACGTAACATGGCTTGGTCTTTACGCACTCCGAAGCGATAACGGTTCACGTATTTAGTTCGACCTGATACGGTTAAATTTTTAAGCCCAAGTTTGGCAATTTTGTAACGCAACACAAAAAGTGATTCAATCGTTGCAACTATCTCACCACTGGCCGTTCTTCTCAGTGCTTCATCTGTGCTATCGACACGACTCACAATAACTCGAGGGTAGTTGTTACGTAGGTATTCTTCATACACATAACCTTCTACCACGGCCACTGTTTTACCGCGTAATGATTTTAAGTTACGAATACCATGCACATTTTTTTTAGTCGCTAATGCTGCAACCGCTTCAACATAGGGAGCTGTAAAAATTAGCCATTGTGAGCGCCTTGGTGTTTGATTGAGAAAAGACAATACATCACACCCCCCACTACGAGTAACATCTAAACTTTGTTGCCAGGTCTCTGTTTCTCGAACTTGAAATTCGACATCTAACATCGCCGAGAACACAGCTATATAATCAGCAGCAATACCAATGTAACCCAGTTTAGGGTCCCATGCTTCGTAAGGCATCCAGTTAGGATCGATACACAACTTTATCGGCGCGCGAGCAGAGAGATAGGTACGTTCCTCTGCAGTAAGACGTATTTTATCAATACCCGCATGGGCATAAAGGCTAATACTGGCTAAACTTAGTGAACATAATACAGCGATAATACAGCTCGTTTTTGTCATCGTCTTGCTTACCTCATATGGCGTTTATCCAATATAAGTTAAGACTATAATCGTCTAGCTATCTAGTAAATAACCACAATTATTCACGTTCATCGCTCATTTTAATTGCGATAAATTAGATAACATGCGTAAACACCCTAAAAATAAATGTCTTTAAGCCAGTGATAGAATTATAATTAAACCCAAATATCACTCGATTAAAATGCCATGAAATATTTAATATTACTCACAGTACTACTGAGCGGCTGTAGTAAGTATCCGTTACAAACAAATTTAGATAAAGATAACTTCACCGAATACTTCTCTATTTCAGGTGTCGAATATTACACTGCTGGCGCACTACAAAATTATCAGGTTGAACAACTGGGTTTAGTGGAAGGCGAAAGTTGCCAAACCGCCACGAACCTTCCTCCAGCAGAAGAGCAGCAAGCTAAAATTGCCGCCAAACGTAAAGCTGCTGCGCTTAATGCTAATGGTATTATTATTCGTTCATGTATCGCCCCTCCCGCATCTAAAGCCTGCCTTAGCAGTTATGTGTGCTATGGCGATGCTATCAATGTAAGTCCTTTAAACCGCAGTAATGACGACAGTTGATAATGAAACTAGAACTCGAAACCGTTGGGATTATCCATACCCCATATAAAGAAAAATTTGCCGTGCCGCGTCAACCAGGTTTGGTTTCCGCGGCTAAAGCACAGCTCATTTTAAGCCCACCATTTGATGAAGCAGATGCCTTACGTGGGCTTGAGCAGTTTAGTCATGTATGGCTGATATTTGCTTTCCATGAAACCATGGGTAAAGGCTGGAGTCCGACAGTACGTCCACCCCGTTTAGGCGGTAATGAACGCTTGGGTGTTTTTGCCACCCGTTCAACATTTCGCCCTAACCCGTTAGGCCTGTCGGTAGCGAAACTTGATAGTATTACAATTAAAAATAATCAGTGCATTTTGAATTTATCAGGCATTGACTTGGTCGATGGTACGCCGATTTTAGACATCAAACCTTATGTGCCTTATGCTGACAGTTTACCTGATGCTCAAGCGGGTTACGCAACTGACGCCCCCATTGCAGATATGCCTGTCACGTTTACAGACGAAGCCTTGAATCAAATTGCAGCACAGAGAAAAAAGCATCCCGAATTACAGACCTTTATCGCACAGGTATTAGCTCAAGATCCACGTCCTGCTTATAAAAAGAATAAGACAACACGCCAAGAATACGGAGTAAAGTTGTATGACTTTAATGTACGCTGGACAGTAGAAGATAATATCACGACTGTATTTTCGGTAATTAAAACTGACACAATAACAACGCTTGCGACAGTCACTACACCTACAAAAGAAACTGAGTCGGAAAGTACAAATGATTGATTATATTGCTCAGCACAAGCGTCGCTTAGCGTGGATGCCGGGTTTATATTACAAACTAAAACCCAAAGCATTAAGCTGGGCGAAAACGTGGCAAGCCGATCTACAAACTTATGTCATGTCGGTCGAAACCGTGGAGTTTGGTGACAATTGCTTTATTGCCCCCGATTGTCATATGTTTGCAGAGCCCGGCCGTAAGATCACCATGGGCGATAACTGTTTCTTCGCTGCTGCGAGTTTTATTCACGGGCCAATGACACTGGGGAATAATATTGCGATCAATCACAGCTGCTCATTAGACGGGGGTAAAAATGGTATTATCATTGGTGATGATACCCGCATTGCCAATAACTGCCGTATCTATGCCTCTAATCACGGTATGCATCCTGACCAAGTTATTTGGCAGCAAGCCTCAACCTCCCAAGGCGTTATTATAGGTAAAGACGTTTGGATTGGGGCTAACGTGGGAATTGTCGATGGCGTGACAATTGCGGATAATGCAGTGATTGGGATGCAAAGTGTGGTAACGAAGGATGTACCACAATGGGCAATAATGGCTGGAAATCCCGCGCGTCAAATTGGCGACAGACGGGATAAAAAAGACAGTCTGCTAA